>Ga0315336_1002362_pt1 | contig 29223 bp, 37 predicted proteins | sample ASW5metaG_FD_204512 | JGI IMG/M metagenome (GOLD analysis project Ga0315336, IMG submission 204512) | Ammonia-oxidizing marine archaeal communities from Monterey Bay, California, United States - ASW #5 | ecosystem: Environmental > Aquatic > Marine > Intertidal zone | place: USA: California... | reverse complement strand
CCCCATCGCCATGGAGGAAGGCCTGCGTTTTGCCATCCGTGAAGGCGGCCGCACCGTTGGTGCCGGGGTGGTATCGAAAATCATTGCCTGATCCTGAAGGGTTGAGGGTGAGAAATTGGTAGTTTCCGTAGAACGTACAAAAGTGTTAGTAGTAGAAGGCTTTTAGTAGAAGGCGTTGTAGAGAGGAAAGCGGCCCGGCGCATGGGTGTTCGGGAACATTCAGGCCAGTAGCTCAATTGGCAGAGCGGCGGTCTCCAAAACCGCAGGTTGGGGGTTCGATTCCCTCCTGGCCTGCCAGTACAGGAAACGGATCAGGGCATGATGGTATTGCCGGATAAACTGAAATTGCTGGCGTCGGGCCTGGCCGTGGTGGCCGCAGTTGCGCTGTTTTATATCCTGGGAGACAGCTCTGCGCTGATCCGGGCGCTGGTTGTTGTGGTGGGGGTTATTGCGGCTGCCGGTATCGCCCTGACCTCGGACCCCGGCCGTTCGGTGTGGCAGTTCGCGCTCGCCACCCGGACTGAAGTCCGGAAGGTGGTCTGGCCGACGCGCCGGGAAACGGCGCAGTCCACCATGATTGTCATATTGATGGTGCTGGTGGTTGGTATTTACCTTTGGCTGTTGGATGCCTTTTCGTTCTGGGCGATTTATGACCTTACCCTAGGTCTAGGCTAGACATAATCGATAGCTATAGACATATATTCAGATATAGAAATATAGAAAGAAAATGATGAATGACGCAACAATCGATGGAGATGTGCCGCAGGCAGTGCCAGCAGAGAGTACTCCTGCCGAGTCGCCGATGCAGTGGTTCGTTATTCAGGCGTACTCGGGTTTTGAGAAGCACGTGCAGGAATCACTGCGTGAATATATCCGCCGGGCGGGAATGGAAGATCATTTCGGTGATATCGAAGTCCCTACCGAGCAGGTGGTTGAGCTGAGAAACGGCCAGAAAAGAACCAGTGAACGCAAGTTTTTTCCCGGCTATGTGCTGGTGCACATGATCATGACTGATGAAGCATGGCACCTGGTGAAGTCTGTGCCGAAGGTTTCCGGATTTGTAGGCGGAAGTGGCTCCAAGCCGGTGCCAATCTCGGATCAGGAAGCCCAGGCGATCCTGCAGCAGGTGCAGGAGGGTGCGGAACATCCGCGACCGAAGTACACCTTTGCTCCTGGCGAGGTGGTCCGCGTCGTTGACGGTCCGTTTAAAGAGTTCAGCGGGCACGTGGAAGATGTCAATTTTGAAAAGAGCAAGCTCAAAGTGTCGGTATCGATCTTTGGACGCTCCACGCCTGTTGAGCTGAGTTTCAGTCAGGTCGAAAAGGCATAGAGCGGGTAGGCCCTGATTGACGGCGCTGTGCTGTTGGTGGAGGGGTTTTGGTTGATGTTCTGACGGTCGGCGGTTGCGGTAGGCCGCTGGAATGTCGTGAATAAATAGGGGAGCCTAACGGCGCTTGGACCCGACGGAGTAAACGATGGCAAAGAAGATTGAGGCATATATCAAGCTGCAGGTGCCCGCTGGCGGAGCCAAACCCAGCCCACCCGTAGGTCCAGCCCTGGGACAGCATGGGCTGAACATCATGGAGTTCTGTAAGGCATTTAACGCGGATACGCAGGACGTTGAACCGGGTCTGCCTATTCCGGTGGTGATCACGGTCTACGCTGACAAGAGTTTCACCTATATCAAGAAGACACCACCGGCCTCAGTGCTGCTGAAAAAAGCCGCAGGTCTGGAGAAGGGCAGCGGCGAGCCGAACAAGGACAAGGTCGGGAAGGTTGGCCGGGCCCAGCTCGAGGAAATCGCCAAGGTCAAGATGCCCGACTTGAGTGCGTATGACATGGATCAGGCGGTGAAGATCATTGCCGGCAGCGCCCGGAGTATGGGCATTGAAACGGAGGGCGTCTGATGAGTGCACGGGGAAAACGGTATCGACAGGTATCCGAAGGGCTGTCACCGGAAGAGTTCTACGCTATCGATGATGCGCTCAAGCTGATCAAGCAGTCTGCTTCGGCGAAATTCGATGAATCAGTCGATGTCAGCATCAACCTGGGTGTCAATGCCAAGAAATCGGATCAGAATGTTCGGGGCGCCACCGTTCTGCCCAAAGGCACGGGCAAGACCGTGCGGGTGGCTGTTTTCGCTGACGGCGATGATGCTGATGCGGCGAAGTCTGCCGGGGCGGATATCGTCGGATTGGATGATCTGGCAGACACCATTAAGGGCGGATCGATCGAGTTTGATGTGTGTATTGCGACCCCAGGGACGATGCGCGTCGTCGGGAAACTGGGCCAGGTGCTCGGCCCCCGCGGTCTGATGCCAAACCCCAAGGTCGGGACCGTGACACAGGACGTTGCAAAGGCTGTGACCAACGCCAAGGCCGGGCAGGTGCAGTTTCGGATCGACAAGGCGGGCGTGATTCACTGCCCGATCGGCAAAGCATCCTTCGATGAAGCAGCCCTGAAAGAGAACCTCATGGCACTGCTGGATGCGTTGGATAAGGCTAAACCTTCGGCAGCCAAGGGTCAGTACCTGAAGCGGCTGACCCTGTCGACAACGATGGGGCCCGGCGTGAAAGTCGACCGGGCATCGGTTGCCGGTTAAGCCGCTTAGATAGATATGAGCAATATTTTGAGGGGCCGCGGGGCCTGGGATCTTCAGATCATCAGGAATCGCAGGTCCGTCGAAGACCGCAGGTGCGCAAGCGGAGAAGTTGGCCGTAAGCGCTTAATGGCGAAAAGTCGGCCTGCGTAGGCGGTGCCCCCGATCCGGGATTTTCACCGGTCAGGACACCAGGGTGTAACGAGCAAGGAGTAGTGCTACATGAGCCTTAGTATCGATCAGAAAAAGGCTGTGGTCAGTGAGGTAACGCAGGCGTTGTCTGCGGCCCAGGCTGCAGTGCTGGCCGAGTATCGAGGGCTCACCGTTGCGCAAATTACCGAGCTGAGGAGCGAAGCCCGCAATCTGGGTGTGGACGTACGCGTGGTTAAAAACACGCTTGCCCGCCGCAGTATCGCGGATTCGAGTTTTGAGTGTCTGACAGATCACTTCACCGGTCCGGTGATGATTTCCTCTTCGGAGGATCCCGTCGCGGTGGCGAAGTTGGTCTCGAAGTTTGCCAAAGCGAACGAAGAGCTGAAGATCACGATCGGCGCCATGAATGGCGAATTGTTGGATCTTACGGCGATTCAGGCTCTGGCCATACTGCCAGGCCGCGAGGAGTTGCTTGCAACCCTTGCGGGCACAATGGCAGCGCCGATGACCAAACTGGTCCAGACCCTCAATGAAGTACCTTCGAAGTTTGTGCGTACGCTGGCGGCTGTCCGGGACAGCCGGCCTGATGAACAGGCAGCGTGAAATACGGTTGAGTGCTCAAGGTAACAAAATCTCAAGTTAAGGAGAAACCAATGAATCGCGAAGAAGTATTGGATGCGGTGGCAGAAATGTCCGTACTCGAATTGTCCGAGCTGATCAAGGACATGGAAGAGAAATTCGGTGTATCCGCTTCGGCAGCAGTTGCTGTTGCTGCGCCCGCTGCGGGCGGGGCCGGCGCAGATGCCGGTGCAGAAGAAGAGAAGACCGAATTTGATGTGGTGTTGAGTTCTTTCGGTGACAAGAAAGTTGGCGTCATTAAGGCAGTCCGCGCTATTACCGGTCTGGGCCTGAAGGAAGCCAAGGATCTGGTTGAGTCGGCTCCGTCGGCAGTCAAAGAAGGCGCCAACAAAGACGAGGCTGAAGAGATCAAAAAACAGATCGAAGAAGCAGGCGGATCTGTTGAGGTTAAGTGATCGCCGGAGAATTTGCCCGCTGCGGCGGGCATTCACTGGCCTGGGAGCGCGTTGATCGGTCGCCCGATGACCGATCAACTCGTCCTTGCTTTGTCGCGTTTTTTGCATACGCATTTGCGTGTGTTGTAGACGTTTCGTTCTAACTGTTCTGCGAGGTCTTCATGGCTTACTCCTTTACCGAGAAAAAACGGATTCGTAAGAGTTTCAGTACCCGGTCAGCGGCTGATCAAGTACCCAATCTTCTGGAAATTCAGAAGGCTTCCTACAGAAAACTGCTTCAGGCTCAGGTTGAGCCTCTGCAGCGTATTGATGAAGGCCTGCAGGCCGCATTCAAGTCGGTGTTCCCGATCGAGAGTTATAACGGTGCGGCCTCGCTGGATTTTGTCAGTTATACGCTTGGCACCCCCGTTTTTGATGTCCGTGAGTGTCAGCAGCGCGGAATGGTGTACTCGGCTCCGCTTTTTGCCACGCTACGCCTGATCATCTTTGACAAGAGTGAGTCGGGCGGCGCGAAGATCCTCCGCGATATCAAGGAGCAGAACGTCTACATGGGCGAGATGCCCCTGATGACCGAGAACGGCACCTTTGTGATTAATGGTACCGAGCGGGTAATCGTCTCGCAGCTGCATCGCTCGCCGGGTGTTTTCTTTGATCACGACAAGGGCAAGACGCACTCGTCCGGAAAACTGCTGTTCAATGCCAGGGTGATTCCTTATCGGGGGTCCTGGCTGGATTTCGAATTCGACCAGAAAGATCTTCTGTTTGTGCGGATCGACCGGCGCCGGAAACTTCCCGCTACCATTATCCTGAAGGCGCTCGACTACTCTACCGAAGAGATTCTGAGCCTCTTCTTCGAAAACGACCGCGTCACCCTGTTGCCGGAATCCGCCGAGGTCGATCTTGTGGCGGAGCGGCTGCGTGGGCAGGAACTCGACTTCGACCTGACAACGTCTACAGGTAAAGTCATTGTTGAGGCGGAAAAACGGATTACCGCACGGCACATCCGTGAACTCGAGAAGGCCGGGATCCAGTCCTTGGCGGTCCCCGATGCCTTTATCCTCGGACGGGCGCTTTCCCGGGATCTCGTGGATCCTGAAACCGGAGAGATCCTTGCCTTCGCTAATGATGAAGTCACGCCGGAACTGCTGGCTAACTTCCGTGAAATTGGAGTCGAGTCCTTTGAGACGATCTATACCAATGACCTGGATCGTGGACCCTATATATCGGATACCCTGCGTAATGATGCCACCCGGTCAGCTCTGGAAGCCCAGGTAGAGATCTACCGCATGATGCGCCCCGGGGAGCCTCCCACCAAGGATGCCGCAGAGCAGCTTTTTAGAAACCTCTTTTTCACCATAGACCGCTATGACCTTTCGGCGGTCGGCCGTATGAAACTGAACCGTCGCCTGGGTCGTACCAGCGATGAGGGGCCGGGCATTCTCAGCCAGCAGGACATCATTGACGTCATGCGCACCCTGGTGGAGCTGAAAAACGGCAATGGTGGAACCGACGATATCGATAACCTGGGTAACCGGCGGGTCCGGTCCGTCGGTGAACTGGTGGAAAACCAGTTCCGCATCGGACTGGTTCGCGTGGAGCGGGCGGTAAAAGAGCGTCTTTCCATGGCGGAATCCGAAAACCTGACCCCGCAGGACCTGATTAACGCCAAGCCGGTCTCGGCGGTGATCAAGGAATTCTTTGGATCCAGTCAGTTGTCCCAGTTTATGGACCAGACCAATCCGCTCTCGGAAGTGACCCATAAACGCCGTGTTTCGGCCTTAGGCCCAGGCGGCCTGACCCGCGAACGCGCGGGCTTTGAGGTGCGCGATGTCCATCCCACCCATTACGGCCGTGTCTGCCCCATCGAGACGCCTGAAGGCCCGAACATCGGCCTGATCAACTCGCTCGCTCTCTTCGCGAGGACGAACGAATACGGCTTTCTGGAGACACCGTACCGCAAGGTGGTCAACCGGAAGGTGACTGATGAGGCGGTCTACCTCTCGGCGATCGAAGAAGGTGGATACGTGATCGCCCAGGCGAATGCCCGGCTGAACAGCAAGGGTGAGTTGGCTGATGAACTGATTTCCTGCCGGTATCGAAATGAATTCACCCTGTCGAGCCCCGAGAGTGTGGAGTTCATGGACGTTGCGCCCTCGCAGATCGTTTCTGTGGCAGCAGCGTTGATTCCATTCCTTGAGCACGACGATGCCAACCGTGCTTTGATGGGCTCGAACATGCAGCGCCAGGCAGTGCCCACCTTGCGCAGCGAAAAGCCGCTGGTGGGAACCGGCATCGAGCGCAAGGTGGCTTCTGACTCAGGGGTGGTTGTGGTCGCAAGTCGCGGTGGCGTGGTGAACGCAGTAGATGCGTCCCGGATCGTCGTCAAGGTGAATGACAAAGAGGTCGAATCCGGCGATTCCGGTGTCGACATCTATAACCTCGTGAAGTACACCCGATCCAACCAGAATACCACCATCAACCAGCGACCCCTGGTCTCCGTTGGCGATGAAATCGCCGCAGGAGATGTTCTGGCAGATGGTCCTTCTACCGATCTGGGCGAACTTGCGCTTGGCCGGAATATCCTGGTCGCGTTTATGCCCTGGAACGGATACAACTTCGAGGATTCCATCCTGATCTCGGAGCGTCTCGTGCAGGACGATGTGTATACCTCGATCCACATTGAGGAACTGACCTGTACCGCCCGGGACACCAAGTTGGGCTCCGATGATGTTAGCCGTGACATTCCGAACGTGAGCGAGTCTGCGCTGGCACGTCTTGATGAATCGGGAATCGTTTATATCGGAGCGGAAGTGAATCCAGGTGACATTCTGGTGGGCAAGGTCACCCCCAAAGGAGAAACCCAGCTGACACCGGAGGAGAAACTGCTGCGGGCGATATTTGGTGAGAAGGCCTCCGACGTCAAGGATACTTCGCTGCGCATGCCTTCGGGTACGTCAGGGACGGTGATCGATGTACAGGTCTTCACCCGCGATGGTGTTGAAAAAGACACGCGTGCTTTGTCGATCGAGGCATCGGAGCTCGACCGGATCAAGAAAGATCTCCAGGACCAGTACCAGATCGTCGAGAACGATGCCTACGACCGAATCGAGCGGCTTCTGGCAGGCAAGATCGCAGAAGGCGGTCCGGGTGAGCTGAAAGCGGGGGACAAGATCACCCGGCCGTACCTGCAGACTCTGCCTAGGGACAAGTGGTTTGAGGTGCGCCTTCGGGATGAAGCAACCAACACCACGCTGGAACAGATCCGCGCGCAGCTCAGTGCACAGTCGAAAAAGTTCGATGACCTTTACGACGAGAAGCGCGGCAAACTCGAGGCCGGCGATGACCTGCCTGCCGGTGTGCTGAAGATGGTCAAGGTGTTTGTCGCGGTCAAGCGCCGGCTTCAGCCCGGCGACAAAATGGCCGGCCGGCACGGAAACAAGGGCGTTATTTCCAAGATCGTGCCGATTGAAGACATGCCATACATGGAGGATGGCACCACGGTCGACATCGTACTGAATCCGCTGGGAGTGCCCTCGCGAATGAACGTCGGCCAGGTTCTGGAGTGTCACCTGGGGTGGGCTGCGCGCCACCTCGGTCGGCAGATCAGTGAGATGTTGGATGCAGGTTCCGATGCGTCGAAACTGCGACAGCAGCTTGGGAAGATCTACGGCACCGGCCGTAACCACGAGGATGTGGCCGCGTTGTCCGATGATGACATAACCGAACTCGCGAACAACCTTCGCGGCGGGGTGCCGATCGCGACCCCCGTGTTTGACGGCGCCAACGAGGCGGAGATCAAGGAGTGGCTGAAGATCGCGGACCTTCCCCAGAGCGGGCAGGCCAGTCTGGTCGATGGACGCACTGGGGAGCCATTCGACCGTGAGGTCACGGTCGGCTACATGTATATGCTGAAACTCAACCACCTGGTCGACGACAAGATGCATGCGCGCTCCACCGGTCCGTACAGCCTGATCACACAGCAGCCGCTCGGTGGTAAAGCACAGTTCGGCGGTCAGCGCTTCGGTGAGATGGAGGTATGGGCGTTGGAAGCCTACGGTGCGTCCTATACCCTCCAGGAGATGCTGACGGTGAAATCGGATGATGTGGGAGGCCGGACCAAGATGTATGAAAACCTCGTCAGAGGTGATCATCGAATGGAAGCGTCTGTACCTGAATCATTCAATGTTTTGGAAAAGGAGATCAGGGCCCTAGGGCTCAACATAGAAAGGCGCGAAGACCGGTAGCGGATCCGCTTCAGGCCTCTCAATCTCCACGGTTCCAGATTCCAGATAAGGTTAAAGGAAGAAAATGAAAGATTTTTTCAGTCAGTTCTCACGATACGATGCAGTAGACCAGGAGTTTGACAATATTCGAATCCGGCTGGCGTCGCCGGACCAGATTCGTTCGTGGTCCTTCGGCGAAGTCAAGAAGCCCGAAACCATCAACTACCGGACATTCAAACCCGAGCGCGATGGCCTTTTCTGCGCAAAACTGTTTGGCCCGATGCAGGACTACGAATGCCTGTGCGGAAAGTACAAACGGCTCAAGCACCGCGGTGTGGTCTGTGAAAAATGCGGCGTCGAAGTGACGCTGTCGACTGTTCGCCGCGAGCGGATGGGTCATATCGAACTGGCGAGCCCCGTGGCACACATCTGGTTCCTGAAGTCGCTGCCATCCCGTTTGGGCGTACTGCTGGACATGACGGTCCGCGAAATCGAGCGGGTCCTGTATTTTGAGGCATATGTCGTGACCGACCCCGGTCTGACCGAGCTCGAGGTGGGGGCGCTCATGACAGAAGAGTCCTACTATGAAGCGATTCAGCTATACGGTGCGGACTTTGATGCCGGTATGGGTGCCGAAGCCGTAAAGGAGCTTCTGAAGAGTATGGATCTCAAGTCGCTGTCGGCCCAGCTGCGTGAAGATCTTGCCGAATCTACCTCGGAGACCAAGACCAAGAAACTGACCAAGCGGCTGAAAGTCGTTGAGGCCTTCCTGCACTCGGGCAACAAACCGGAGTGGATGATCATGGAAGCGCTACCGGTGTTGCCACCTGATCTTCGTCCCCTGGTGCCCCTTGAGGGCGGCCGCTTTGCGACCTCTGATCTCAATGATCTTTACCGCCGCGTCATCAACCGGAACAACCGTCTGCGCCGGCTACTGGATCTCAATGCACCTGACATCATCGTCCGTAATGAAAAGCGCATGCTGCAGGAGTCAGTGGATGCGCTCCTGGATAATGGCCGTCGCGGCAAGGCGGTAACCGGACCCAACCGTAGACAGTTGAAATCCCTCGCGGACATGATCAAGGGCAAACAGGGTCGTTTCCGCCAGAACCTTCTGGGCAAGCGGGTGGACTACTCCGGACGTTCTGTCATCGTGGTCGGCCCGACCCTGAAGCTGCACCAGTGCGGACTGCCTAAAAAGATGGCGCTGGAACTTTTCCGACCGTTTATCTACAGCAAACTGGAATTGCGCGGCCTTGCGACCACCATCAAACAGGCCAAGAAACTGGTGGAGCTGGAAGAGCCGGAAGTCTGGGATATTCTCGAAGAGGTGATCCGCGAGCACCCGGTCCTGTTGAATCGGGCACCGACGCTTCATCGCCTGGGTATCCAGGCGTTTGAGCCGGTATTGGTTGAGGGAAAAGCGATTCAGCTGCACCCGCTGGTCTGTACTCCGTATAACGCAGACTTCGACGGTGATCAGATGGCGGTGCATGTGCCACTGTCGGTTGAGGCGCAGCTGGAAGCGCGAACACTCATGATGTCAACGAACAACGTCCTTTCCCCGTCTAACGGCGAACCGATCATCGTTCCTTCCCAGGATATCGTGCTTGGGCTTTATTACATGACCCGTGAGAAGATCAACGAGACGGGTGAGGGCAAGGCCTTTGCCGACGTTGCCGAAGTGCGCCGTGCGCGCGATGCGGGTGCGCTGACACTGCACGCAAAGATCAAGGTGAGAATCCGTGAAGTGCGGGTCACCGAAGACGGTGAACGTCACGAGACCTTCAACCTCACCGACACCACGGCTGGGCGAGCACTCTTGTCAGAGATCCTACCAGAGGGATTGCCTTTTGAACTCGTCAACCAGACGATGAAAAAGCGCGCCATCTCATCGGTGATTAACGAGGCGTACCGTCGGGTGGGCCTGAAAGATACAGTGATCTTCTGTGACAAGCTGATGTACACCGGGTTCTCTATGGCGGCCAAAGCAGGCGTGTCGATCGGCGTCGACGACATGGTTGTCCCTGACAGCAAGTCCGCGACGCTTGATGCGGCGGAGGTGGAGGTGAAAGCCATCCAGGAACAGCACGGGCAGGGCCTGCTTACCGACGGTGAACGCTACAACAAGGTCGTCGATATCTGGACTCATGCCAGTGACCGGGTGGCCGGTGAAATGATGGACGAACTCAGCGTTGAGCACGTAGTCAATGCCGAGGGCGAAACGGTTGAGCAGGAATCCTTCAACTCCATCTACATGATGGCGGACTCTGGTGCCCGGGGCAGCCACGCCCAGATTCGTCAGCTGGCGGGGATGCGCGGCCTGATGGCGAAGCCGGACGGATCCATCATCGAAACCCCGATTACCGCCAACTTCCGCGAAGGCCTTAACGTCAATGAGTACTTCATTTCGACCCACGGCGCCCGCAAGGGTCTGGCCGACACGGCGCTAAAAACGGCCAACTCGGGTTATCTGACAAGACGGTTGGTGGATGTTTGCCAGGATCTTGTCGTTACCGAAGAAGACTGCGAGACCACTAACGGCATCCTGCGCGAAGCGATTGTTCAAGGCGGTGAGGTAGTCATCCCGCTGAAGGATCGCATTCTCGGGCGGTCGGTTTCTGAAGACGTCGTGAGCCCGAGTGACGGCGCCAAGCTGTTCAGTGCTGGACAGATGATTGATGAGTCGGGGGTGAACCTGCTGGAAGAACACAACGTGAATCACCTCAAAGTCCGGTCTGCCGTGACCTGTGAGACACGGTACGGGATCTGTGCCACCTGCTATGGGCGCGATCTTGCCCGGGGACACCTCGTCAGCCGTGGTGAGGCTGTGGGTGTGATGGCTGCGCAGAGTATCGGCGAGCCTGGAACACAGCTGACCATGCGCACCTTCCATATTGGTGGTGCCGCCTCTCGAATTGCGGCGGCGAGCCGTGTCGAGGTCAAGAACCAGGGCACAGTGTCCTGGGTCGGCGTGCGCGCGGTGAAGCGTGATGACGGCTGCAACATCGTGGTTTCCCGATCGGGTGAACTGGTGATTCATGACCAGCACGGAATTGACCGGGAGCGCCATCGTGTTCCTTACGGTGCGGAACTGACAATCAGTGACTCCGATCAGGTAGAGAGCGGACAGGTGATTGCGTCCTGGGATCCGCATACCCACCCTATTATTAGTGAGGTGGCGGGTAAGGTCCGGTTTGAGAATCTGGTCGAAGGAGTTTCCGTCACCGAGCAGATCGATGAGCTGACCGGCTCAAGCACCTACCTGGTGATGGACCCGAAAAGCCGCCGCGGCGCGACCTCGGACATCAAGCCGACGGTCGAACTGGTAGACGGCAGGAACAAAGTCAAAGCGCAGCACCAGATGCCCCCGGGCGCCTCTATTGTGGTGAGTGTGGGCACCAAAATTGGAGTGGGAGAACTGCTTGCGCGAATTCCGCAGGAAAGTTCCAAGACCCGTGATATCACCGGTGGTCTGCCCCGAGTTGCGGAACTCTTTGAGGCGCGAAAGGCAAAAGAGCCCGCGATCCTGGCTGAGGCAACGGGTGTCATTTCTTTTGGTAAAGAAGTAAAGACCAAGACACGTCTGGAAATTACGGATGAGTCTGGCGAACTGCATGAGATGTCGATTCCAAAAGATCGCCAGATCAGCGTCTTCGACGGGGAGACCGTTGAAAAGGGCGACGTCATTGTGGAAGGGCCGCTTTCCGCGGTGGATGTACTGGAGCTTCGTGGTCTGGAGCCGCTGACCGACTACATCGTGAGTGAGGTCCAGGAGGTTTATCGTCTGCAGGGCGTCAAGATCAACGACAAGCATATTGAAGTCATCATCCGGCAGATGATTCGCCGGGTGCGGATCGTGGAGTCAGGTGACACCCGCTACCTTGAGGCCGACCAGGTCGAGCGTTCTGCACTGCTCCAGGAAAACGACGCGCTACAAGCCGAAGGCAAAACGCCCGCGACCTTTGCGCCGGTCTTGCTGGGTATTACCAAAGCCTCCTTGAGCACCGATTCGTTTATCTCGGCGGCCTCTTTTCAGGAGACCACCCGAGTTCTGACGGAAGCCTCGATGCAGGGCAAAGTGGACCACCTGAGAGGCCTCAAAGAAAACGTCATCGTGGGCCGGTTGATTCCGGCTGGGACCGGATTGGCGCACCACGAAGACCGGCGCCGGCGGCGACAGGAGCAGGCTCAGGGAGATACCGAAATCGAGGAGCTGGCAATTCTGGAAAAACTCACTGAGGATGCGGAATCCACACCCGCAGAGGCAGCTCAGGGTTAAGGGGTGGGATTCCAGCCAGATTCCCGGAAAACCGGCCAAATGTTGACAAAAAACGCTCCTCTGCCTAGAATCGCCGCCCTTTCTTGGGTTCTGTCCGGCTGGAATCTGCGGGCTGAAATCAGGGTGGAAATTGAGCGAAAATTTAGCGATGCCAACCATTAACCAACTCGTCAGAAAGCCCCGGACACGCCAGACGCAAAAGTCCAATGTGCCGGCGCTTGCGGCATGTCCGCAGAAGCGCGGTGTCTGTACCCGCGTGTACACCACCACGCCGAAGAAGCCGAACTCTGCACTTAGAAAAGTGGCCAGAGTGCGTCTGACTAACGGTTACGAGGTGACGAGTTATATCGGCGGTGAAGGGCACAACCTGCAGGAGCACTCGGTTGTGCTGATTCGCGGTGGCAGGGTGAAGGATTTACCGGGCGTGCGATACCACACAGTCCGGGGTACGCTGGATACGTCCGGCGTGGGGGAACGGCGTCAAGGTCGTTCGAAGTACGGCGCAAAGCGACCAAAGTCGTAGCGGGCTTAATCAAACGGGATTGCTCCGGGGTCTTTGAAAGACACTGGAGGTGCTGAAACCGTAAAGCAGGCCGGAATAGCTAACCGGCCACGGTGATAAAGCTGATCTTGCAGGAAAGATCGGCACAGAAGTCGCGAAGGGGGCACAACGCCGCTAGCGACAAAAAGCTGTCTCACCGTATCGAAATAAGCCGGGGACCATTGGCCGCCGGACGAGACGCTTTGCGTCGATGGCCAAAGTGTTGGTGTGGCCACAGGGTTATGGGTAGGTCAACGCGTGGGCAACACGCCGCGGCTACCGATAGCCGCGGAATGAACAAAGAAGGAATTTTTTAACAGATGCCAAGACGCCGCGAAGTCCCGAAAAGAACGATATTGCCGGATCCTAAATTCGGCGATCAGACGATTGCCAAGTTCATCAATGTGATGATGCAGGACGGCAAGAAGTCGATTGCCGAAAGAGTGCTTTATGGCGCCCTGGACACGATCGGAACCCGGGGTGCTTCCGAGCCACTCGAAGTGTTCTACCAGGCCCTTGAGAATGTACGCCCGGTGGTTGAGGTCAAGAGCCGGCGTGTTGGTGGCGCGACCTATCAGGTGCCCGTCGAGGTCCGGCCGAGCCGCCGCAATGCACTGGCCATGCGCTGGCTGGTCGACGCGGCACGTAAACGCAATGAGAAATCCATGACGGATCGTCTCGCCGGTGAATTGATGGACGCTTCCGACAAGCGCGGCGGTGCGGCACGAAAGAAAGACGAAGTGCACCGGATGGCTGAGGCCAACAAGGCGTTTTCGCATTTCCGGTTCTGACTCCCAAGGTAACCCTCAAAGCCCTACCCAACTACCCGCGGAATTACCACAGTGCCACGAAAAACCCCCCTTGAGCGTTACCGGAACATCGGCATCATGGCCCACATCGATGCGGGGAAAACCACTACGACCGAGCGCATCCTGTTCTACACCGGCATCTCGCACAAGATCGGTGAGGTTCATGATGGAAACGCGGTCATGGACTGGATGGAGCAGGAGCAGGAACGGGGTATCACGATCACCTCGGCTGCCACGACCTGTTTCTGGAGCGGCATGGACCAGAACTACGAGGAGCATCGAATCAATATTATCGATACTCCGGGTCATGTGGATTTCACGATCGAGGTTGAGCGTTCCCTACGCGTGCTGGATGGTGCGGTCGGGGTTTTCTGCGCGGTTGGCGGTGTCGAACCGCAGTCGGAGACCGTCTGGCGCCAGGCTGACAAGTACAGCGTACCGCGCATGGCATTTATCAACAAGATGGACCGTACAGGCGCTGACTTCTTCCGGGTGGTTGACCAGATCGCAAACCGTCTGGGCTCAAATGCCATTCCGCTGCAGGTCCCCATTGGCGCCGAAGACAACTTTGAGGGGATCGTCGACCTCATCAAGATGAAGGCCATCTACTGGGATGAGGAAACCCGTGGCGCCAAGTTCGAAGAGCGTGATATTCCCGAAGTCCTGCAGGATCGCTGTAACGAACTGCGCGAGCGGTTGCTGGAAACCGCGGCCGAAGCAGACGAAGATCTTATGGAGAAGTATCTCGAGGACGGAGACCTTTCTGTGGGTGAGATCAAAGGATCACTGCGCAAGAGGACCATCGCAAACGAAATCGTTCTGGTGACCTGTGGGTCTGCATTCAAGAACAAGGGCGTGCAGGCGATGCTCGATGCCGTCATCGACTTTATGCCGAACCCCACGGAAGTCCCGGCCATCAGCGGAATCCTCGAGGACGAAGTCACTGAAGAAGAACGGCCGGCCTCGGACGATGCACCGTTTGCAGCGCTTGGCTTCAAGATCATGACCGATCCCTTTGTAGGGCAGCTGGTTTTCTTCCGGGTGTATTCGGGTGTCGTGAACTCCGGCGACAGTATCTATAACCCCATCAAAGGCAAGAAAGAGCGGATCGGGCGAATTCTTCAGATGCATGCCAATTCTCGAGAGGAGATCAAAGAAGTCCGCGCCGGGGATATCGCCGCAGCGGTGGGCCTTAAGGCCATTACGACCGGCGACACGCTCTGTGACCCCAACAAAGTGATTACGCTTGAGCGCATGGAATTTCCCGAGCCGGTGATCTCCCAGGCGGTTGAGCCCAGAACCAAGAGTGACCAGGAAAAACTGGGTGTTGCACTGGGCAAACTGGCACAGGAGGACCCATCGTTCCGTGTACACACAGACGAAGAATCAGGGCAGACCATTATTTCAGGGATGGGGGAACTTCATCTCGAGATCATCATCGATCGCTTAAAGCGTGAGTTCAGTGTTGACGCGAATGTTGGCAAGCCGCAGGTTGCCTATCGCGAAACCCTGAATTCTGTTGTCGAGCAGGAGCACAAGTATTCAAAGCAGACCGGTGGTCGTGGACAGTATGGCCATGTCTATCTGCGCATCGAGCCCCAACAGCGGGGCGAAGGATTCGAGTTTGTCGATAAGATCAAAGGCGGCGTGGTGCCGCGCGAATATATTCCTGCTGTTCAAAAAGGCGTAGTCGAGGCCATGGAATCAGGCATTGTTGCCGGGTATCCGGTCATTGATCTGAAAGTGACGTTATACGACGGGTCGTACCACGAGGTGGACTCATCTGAGCACGCCTTCCGTGCGGCCGCGATTCAGGCGTTCCGTGAAGCCAGTGTCAAAGCCAAGCCAGTCCTGCTCGAACCCATTATGCGGGTCGAGGTCGTGACCCCGGAACAGTACATGGGTGGCGTCACCGGGGATCTCAATTCGCGTCGGGGGATGATCTCGGAGATGGAGGATGTTCCCTCCGGCAAGATCGTCCGGGCAGAAGTTCCACTTTCCGAGATGTTTGGCTATGCCACCTCCCTGAGGTCCGCCTCGCAGGGGCGCGCGACCTATTCGATGGAATTCAGTCAGTATCTACCCGCACCTTCAAACGTCACGGAAGTGATGATGAAAAAAGCCAGTTAACCACGCACTGTTGAGGAAATCAGAAAGTGTCGAAAGAGAAATTCGAGCGCAGTAAGCCGCATGTGAACGTTGGTACCATTGGTCACGTTGACCATGGCAAAACCACCCTGACAGCCGCTCTGACCCGGGTCCTGTCAACCCAGTTCGGTGGCGATGTAAAGGCCTTCGACGAGATCGACAATGCCCCTGAAGAGCGCGAGCGCGGTATCACCATCGCCACCGCCCACGTCGAGTACGAAACCGCAAACCGGCACTATGCCCACGTCGACTGTCCGGGACACGCCGACTACGTCAAGAATATGATTACCGGTGCCGCCCAGATGGACGGCGCGATCCTGGTGGTCTCCGCGGCCGATGGCCCGATGCCCCAGACCCGAGAGCACATCCTGCTCGCCCGCCAGGTGGGCGTGCCCTATATCGTGGTCTTTCTGAACAAGGCCGATATGGTCGATGACGATGAACTGCTGGAACTCGTCGAGATGGAAGTCCGTGACCTGCTCTCAAGCTACGAATTCCCCGGCGATGACACCCCGATTATTACCGGCAGCGCCTTAAAAGCCCTGGAAGGCGATGATTCGGATATCGGTGCCGGTGCGATCACCCAACTCGCCGAAGCACTGGATTCTTATATCCCCGAGCCCGAGCGTGCCGTGGACGGCGCCTTCCTGATGCCCATTGAGGATGTGTTCTCCATCTCCGGCCGCGGTACTGTAGTCACCGGGCGTATCGAGCGCGGCGTGATCAAGGTCGGCGAGGAAATCGAGATCGTCGGCATCAAGGATACCGAAAAGACCACCTGTACCGGTGTGGAGATGTTCCGCAAGCTGCTCGACGAAGGTCAGGCAGGCGATAACGTCGGCGTGCTGCTGCGCGGTACCAAGCGTGAAGAAGTCGAACGCGGCCAGGTGTTGGCCCATCCGAGCAGCATCAACCCACATACCCAGTTCGAAGCTGAAGTCTACGTACTGTCCAAAGAAGAGGGCGGTCGGCATACCCCCTTCTTCCAGGGCTACCGCCCGCAGTTCTATTTCCGGACCACCGACGTCACTGGCCAGTGCCAGCTGCCTGACGGTGTGGAAATGGTGATGCCCGGCGACAACGTCAAGCTCTCGGCAGAACTCATCAACCCCATCGCCATGGAGGAAGGCCTGCGTTTTGCCATCCGTGAAGGCGGCCGCACCGTTGGTGCCGGGGTGGTATCGAAAATCATTGCCTGATCCTGAAGGGTTGAGGGTGAGAAAAAGCACACGTCAGAATCGATAGAGCGCAACGGGACCTAACTATGGCAGCCAACGTCAGCAACCAGAAAATCCGGATACGGCTAAAGGCTTTTGATCATCGTATGATCGACCGGTCGGCACTGGAAATTGTGGACACTGCCCGGCGAACGGGCGCGGTTGTCAAGGGTCCGATTCCGTTGCCGACCCGCAAGGAGCGTTTCAATCTCCTGCGCTCGCCGCACAAGTACAAGGATTCCCGTGATCAGCTTGAGATCCGTGTGCATAAACGGATTATGGACATCGTAGAACCCACCGATAAAACGGTGGATGCGCTGATGAAGTTGGATCTTGCCGCTGGTGTGGACGTTGAGATTAAACTCGGCTGACGATAACGATTAACGATAAATAGATCGGTAAAGGGAAAGGAAGGTCAGGGAGCAACCGGAAATGGCATTAGGGCTCGTCGGAAAAAAAGTCGGTATGACCCGCGTCTTCAATGACGAGGGCGTCTCTACGCCTGTAACCGTAGTTCAGGTTGAGCCAAACCGGGTAACACAGGTCAAGCAGGAGGTCTCTGACGGTTACGTGGCGCTTCAGTTGACTACAGGCGTTCGCCGGGCGAACCGGGTGACCAAGCCGCTGCGGGGTCATTTTGCCAAGGCAGGTACCGAAGCCGGTAGAAAACTGTGGGAAGTCCGCGTTGACGCTGAGACGGCCGAGCAGTTTCCGGCTGGGTCCGAATTAACCGTGGAGATACTCCAGCAGGGGCAGAAGGTAGACGTGAGCGGTACGACGATTGGCCGTGGATTCGCAGGCGTCATGCGTCGTCATGGATTCGGCGGTGGCAGAGCAACTCATGGTAACTCCAAGGCGCACCGTAAGCCCGGTTCCATCGGTCAGAACCAGGACCCCGGCAGGGTATTTAAAGGGAAAAAGATGGCCGGGCACATGGGAAACGTCAGGCGTGTCCAGCAGAATCTCGAGATCGTGCGCATCGACGCAGAGCGCAATCTCGTCCTGATTCGCGGATCGGTACCTGGGCCGCGAGGATTCGATCTTCTGATCGAGCCCTCGGTGAAGGCCAAGGGCGATAACACGGCCGCTGCGGACGCAGACTGATGACCAGGCACCACAACCAAACCGGAATACCCGAACCGGGATCAACGGTCGACCCTCGACGTTAAGCAGAACAAGGAAACAGACGTGGAACACGCAGTCGTAAAAATTGATGGCTCAACCGACCGAAAGGTCAGCTTGGCTGATACCGTGTTTGGCGTAGAGTACAAGGAGCCGCTGGTGCACCAAGTTGTCTGTGCGTACCTCGCCGGGGCGCGCTCTGGAACGAGTTCTCAGAAGAATCGCTCCGCAGTCAGCGGCGGTGGTGCGAAACCCTGGCGGCAGAAGGGTACCGGAAGGGCCCGGGCTGGCACCAGTCGCAGCCCGCTCTGGCGTGGCGGCGGTAGGGCTTTCCCAGCGACGGGTCGCAGCTACGCCCAGAAGGTCAACCGCAGGATGTACCGAGCAGCGATCCGGTCCATTCTCTCAGAACTGCTCCGGCAGGGCCGCCTTGTCATTTGTGACGATATCCAGTTAAGTGAGCCTCGTACCGCGAGGATGGCGAGTGCGCTGGGGGAGCTAGGTGTGACTGGCCGTACACTGCTGGTCACCGCTGAATACGACGCTAACGTCACGCTTTCGGCCCGCAACCTCATCAGTGTCGAGGCCTTGGAAGCAAGCCGACTGGATCCGGTAAGCCTGGTCGGCAGTGAGCACATCGTCTTTACAGAAAGTGCGCTTCGGAAAGTTGAGGAGGCCCTGCAGTGAACCCGGAACGCCTACATCAGATTCTGCTTGCTCCCGTAATCTCCGAAAAGAGCACGACCGCAGCGGATGGCGCGAACCAGGTGGTTTTTCAAGTACTGGCCGATGCGACCAAACCCGAAATCCGAAAAGCCGTCGAACAGCAGTTTGATGTTTCGGTGGAGGCGGTTCAGGTCATGAATGTCCGCGGCAAGGTGAAGCGTTTTGGCCGTACGCCGGGAAAGCGCCCGAACTGGAAGAAGGCCTATGTCCGGTTGGCCGAGGGGCAGGATATCGACTTTATGGGCGGCGGAACCTAAAGGCCCATCGCGTAGTAAGCATAAACAGGACATCAGGCATGCCAGTCGTAAAACAGAAACCTACCTCACCCGGCCGTCGCGGTATGGTCCGAGTGATATCGAAGGGGCTGCATAAAGGCCGCTCGATTTCATCACTGACGGAACACAAGAGTGCGACTAGCGGGCGCAATAATGCAGGGCGGATCACCGTTCGGCATCGCGGAGGCGGCCACAAACGGCATTACCGGATCATTGATTTCACCAGGAAGAAGGACGCAGTCCCAGCTCGGGTTGAACGTTTGGAATACGATCCGAACCGAAGTGCCCACATCGCTTTACTACTCTACGCTGACGGGGAACGGCGTTACATCATTGCGCCAAAAGGCCTGTCGGTGGGTGACCCCGTCGCTTCCGGCGCCGACGTGCCGATCCGAAACGGCAACGCGTTGCCGCTGAAGAATATTCCGGTAGGCACCGTGGTTCACTGCGTTGAGCTCAAGCCGGGAAAGGGAGCTCAGTTGGCTCGCTCTGCCGGCGCTTCCGTGCAGTATCTCGGCCGGGAAGGTGCTTATGTACTGATGCGCCTGCGGTCGGGTGAAACCCGGCGAGTGCTGGCCGAGTGCCGGGCGACTGTGGGTGAAGTGGGTAACTCGGAGAACTCTCTGCGGAAACTGGGTAAAGCCGGTGCCAAGCGTTGGCGCGGTATCCGCCCGACCGTCAGAGGTGTCGCCATGAACCCGGTCGACCACCCGCATGGCGGTGGCGAGGGTAGGACTTCGGGTGGTCGGCATCCGGTAACACCGTGGGGTGTCCCGACCAAGGGTTATCGAACCCGCCGCAACAAACGGACCAACTCGATGATTATTCGTAGAAGGAAGAAATAACTATGCCCCGTTCGGTCAAAAAAGGCCCATTTGTAGATCATACCCTGTGGACGAAGGTGTCCAAGGCCCAGGAAGAGGGTTCCCGCCGGCCGATCAAGACCTGGTCGCGCCGGTCCATGATCATGCCCGAATTTGTCGGTCTCACGATTGCGGTACACAACGGCAGGCAGCACGTTCCGGTGCTGGTGACAGAGAACATGGTGGGGCACAAACTGGGCGAGTTTGCAGTGACCCGGACTTTCCGCGGCCATGTCGGTGACCGGAAAGTAAAGTAGTCAGAAAGAGCAGTCAGACAGATCTGAAAAAACGCAAACAAGAATCAGCAAGCAAGTAAGGCAGAAGAGTTAAATCCATGGAAGTCAGAGCCGTCGCCCGTTTCGTGAGGCTATCACCGCACAAAGGTCGCCTGGTGGCAGATCAGGTGCGCAACCTGCCTGTGGGTAAGGCGCTGGAACTGCTGCAGTTCAGCCCGCGTAAGGCAGCTGGGGTCATCCGAAAAGTGCTTGAGTCGGCCATCGCCAACGCCGAACATAATGAGGGCGCCGATATCGATGAGCTCAAGGTGAGCCAGATCATGGTCGACGAAGGTCCGGTGATGAAACGCTGGCGACCCCGGGCGAAAGGCCGGGCGACCCCAGTGATCAAGCCGACAAGCCACATTACCGTCAGCGTCAGCGACGACGGATCAGGGAGCAATTAACAGATGGGCCAGAAGATTCATCCAAACCTATTTCGATTGGGCGTCATTCGCGAATGGGACGCCAAATGGTTTGCGACGGGAAAAATCTACGCGAGAAATCTGGTCGCAGACCAGACTATCCGCAGTTTCCTGCGTAAGCGCCTCGCCAATGCGGCAGTCAGCCGTATCGAACTGGTTAGGGCGGGAGAGACTTTGAACGTGACTATTCATACGGGCCGTCCGGGAATTGTCATTGGCAAAAAAGGCGAGGACATTGAGAAACTGCGGAAGGATATTCTCCGGCTCAACAATAATGTGCCGGTGCAGGTAGCCGTCGAGGAGATTCGCAAGCCGGAACTCGACGCCAGACTGGTTGCCGAAAATGTCTGCCAGCAGCTGGAAAAACGGATCATGTTCCGGCGGGCGATGAAGAGGGCCGTCCAGAACACTATGCGTATCGGTGCCAAGGGCGTGAAGATCATGATCGCGGGAAGGCTCAATGGTGCTGAAATTGCGCGGACCGAATGGTATCGCGAGGGGCGCGTGCCACTGCACACGCTTCGAGCGGATGTCGACTACGGCTTCGCGGAGGCGCACACGACCTACGGCGTGATCGGCGTAAAGGTATGGATATTCAAGGGTGAAGTGATGCAGGGGGCAGCAGAGGTTGAGACACCCAGCGCGAACCAGCCGACCACCGCTGGGTAAGGATGATCTGAAATGCTGCAGCCAAAAAGAACCAAGTTCCGAAAACAGCAAAAAGGCCGAAACCGCGGTCTCGCCGTGCGTGGCAGCCGGGTCAGTTTCGGGGATTTCGGCCTTCAGTGTACGGACCGCGGGCGCCTGACTGCCCGGCAGATTGAGTCCGCACGAAGAGCTATCAACCGGCACGTCAAACGTGGCGGCCGGGTCTGGATCCGGGTATTTCCCGATAAGCCGGTTTCCAAGAAGCCCCTGGAAGTCCGGATGGGCAAGGGCAAGGGCAATCCTGAATACTGGGTCGCACTGGTACAGCCGGGCACCATGCTTTATGAAATTCAGGGGGTCGACGAAGAACTGGCACGCGAGGCATTTCGCCTTGCTGGCGCCAAGTTACCGGTCGCCACTTCTTTTGTGAGACGCCTGGCGGCCTGACGAGATGGCAGAGAAAAAAGTTTCAGAACTGAACGCGTCGGAACTCAAGACCGAACTCCTTGAGTTGCGAAAAGAGCAGTTTAATCTACGGATGCAGCGGAGTACGGGTCAATTGGCGAACCCGTCCCGTTTCAAGGCGGTCCGGCGGCAGATTGCGCGGATCAAGACCCGTATGGTCGAAGTCAACAGGACGATTTCATGAGCGAAGAAAAAGTTGAGGCGCCAGCCGGACGGACCCGGAGCGTACAAGGAAGTGTCGAGAGTGCCAGGATGGACAAAACCATCACGGTCCTGGTTGAACGGCAGCTGCGGCACCCGCTCTATAAGAAATACATCCGCCGGTCAACCCGCCTTCATGCCCATGACGCCGAAAACGAATGCCGAAACGGAGATATCGTCATTATCGAAGAATGCCGGCCGATCTCTAAACTGAAGAGTTGGCGCCTGGTTAAAGTCGTGAGCCGGCTAGACGAAGCCGGGGACAGTTAATGCCAGCGGTGGGCAATAAGGATTCATTAGGGTTAAAGCGCTAGAGATTAGAGATAAAAGCGACACACCGGTCGGTTACAGAAATTACACGTTACAAATTGGTATTGGTATAGAACAATGATTCAGATGCAGAGCAACCTCAATGTGGCTGATAACAGCGGAGCCCGTCGGGTGCAGTGTATTAAGGTATTGGGCGGCTCCAAGCGCCGTTACGCAGGTGTTGGGGACATCATCAAGATCAGCGTGAAAGAAGCCATTCCCAACAGTCGTGTGAAGAAAGGAGATATCTATCACGCAGTCGTCGTCCGGACCAAGCATGGCGTCCGGCGGGGAGATGGATCAGTGATTCGCTTTGACAGCAATGCCGCAGTGCTGCTCAACCCGCAGTACCAGCCGCTCGGAACCCGCATCTTCGGCCCGGTCACCCGCGAATTGAGGTCCGAGCGTTTCATGCGGATTATCTCGCTGGCACCGGAAGTATTGTGAAGCCGTCTGAGGTTGATTGAATGAAGAAATTCCGAAAAGGTGACGATGTCGTGGTGCTCACGGGACGCGATAAAGGCAAGCGGGGCACCATCCTGCGCATTCTGGATGACAAGCGTGTCCTGGTAGACAGTGTCAATGTGGTCAAGAAGCACACCCGACCCAACCCCAACAAGGGTGAAACAGGCGGAATTATTGAAAAAGAGTCACCGATCCGACTGTCGAACCTTGGCATGTATAACCCGAACAGCAAAAAGCCCGACCGGGTCGGCATTAAGTTTCTCGAAGATGGCCGAAAGGTCCGAGTGTTCCGTTCAGACGGAGAGATGATCGACGTCGGCTGATGTCGACAGGCGAATTACCATGACACGATTGCAAGAGCATTACCAGAAAACGGTTGTTCCGGCCCTAATGGAACAGTTCAAGTACGCCAGCTCTATGCAGGTGCCCCGAATTACCAAGATCACGCTGAATATGGGTGTGGGTGAAGCCCTCGTCGACAAAAAAGCGATGGAGGCCGCTGTGGATGATCTCACGCGGATCGCCGGCCAAAAGCCGATTGTTACCAAAGCGCGTAAATCTGTCGCCGCCTTCAAGGTTCGCGAAGGGTGGCCGATCGGCTGCAAGGTGACCCTGCGGCGAGAACGTATGTATGAGTTTTTGGATCGGCTGATCACCGTGGCCATCCCGCGGGTACGGGATTTCCGAGGTTTGTCGGCCCGCGCCTTGGATGGGCGGGGTAACTTCAGCATTGGATTCAAAGAGCAGATCGTTTTTCCGGAGATCGACTACGACAAAGTCGACACCATCCGGGGTCTGAACGTGACGATCACGACTACCGCCGGAACAAATGAAGAAGGTGAGGCGCTACTTCGCGGGTTCAATTTCCCGCTTCGGAAATAGGAAGCTACTTATGGCAAAGAAATCAATGCTGGCGCGTGAGGTCAAGCGTCGCAGACTGAATGAGCAGCACCGCGCTGCGCGGGAAATGCTTCGGCAGCAGGTCGTCGATGACTCTCTGTCATATGACGAACGCTGGCAGGCCATGCTCGACTTGCAGAAGCTGCCCCGGGATTCGGCGCGTACCCGCCAGCGAAACCGCTGCGCCCTGACCGGGCGCCCACGCGGATATTTCCGCCGCTTTGGACTCGCGCGCAACGCGCTGCGGGAAGTTGCCATGCGCGGAGAAGCGCCGGGCGTTGTCAAGGCCAGTTGGTAACGACAGGTAAACAAGCCGAATCGAGGTTCATTCAGGCTCGGAGGAAATCGCAAATATGAGTATGTCGGATCCCATCGCAGATATGCTGACCCGCATCCGCAACGCCCTGGCCGTAAGAAAAAGAACGGTCACGATGCCGGCGTCTAACATGAAGCAGGCAATTGCAAAAGTGCTTAAAGAGGAAGGGTACATTAGTGATGTTCAAACGCACGAAGAAGGTGCCCATAGGAATATGACGATCACCCTCCGTTATGCCGACGGTGTGGGTGCCATCGAAAATATCCAACGGGTAAGCCGCCCCGGTCAAAGGGTGTACTGCAGTGTATCGGACATGCCGCAGGTCAACGGGGGCCTGGGCACCGTGATGGTCTCGACCTCCAAAGGCCTGATGACCGACCGGCAGGCGAGGTCTTCCGGTGTTGGCGGCGAAGTAGTCTGTCGCGTCTTTTAGGCTAGCGAAAAATCTGGAGCACAAGTTATGTCGCGCGTCGCAAAGAATCCGATCAACCTTCCCAGCGGGGTAGACGCCGTACTCGGCGATGCGTCGGTAAGCGTCAAGGGGCCTCAGGGTGAGCTTTCCCTGGATCTGCATCCCAGTGTCGGTGTGGATGAGGCTGAAGGCAGTCTTCAGGTCCGCCCGCAGGATGACCAGTCCTGGGCAATGGCCGGTACTTTCCGGTCGTTGATCGCCAACATGGTGACCGGCGTCAGCATCGGATTTGAGAAAAAACTGGAGATCGTCGGCGTTGGGTATCGCGCACAGGCTCAGGGTAAAAAACTGAACCTCAGTCTGGGGTTCTCCCATCCCGTGGTTTATCAGATGCCTGAGGGTGTGTCGGTAGAGACCCCCACACAAACTGAGATTGTGCTGAAAGGATCAGACAAACAGCAGGTTGGGCAGGCCGCGGCCGAGATTCGCGGTTTCCGGCCCCCGGAACCTTATAAAGGAAAGGGGATCCGCTATTCCGGTGAATACGTCGTCCGTAAACAGGCGAAGAAAAAGTAACCGCTAACCTAAGTTCAACGAATTATCGGGATCAGGCAGTATGAGCGAGAAAAAAACTTCACGTATTCGACGCAGCGTAAGGACGCGTTCGCGGATATCGCGTGACCGTACCAACCGGATGAGTATTTTCCGGACCCCGCGTCACATTTATGCTCAGATCATTGATCCGACCGGTGGGCGTATCCTGGCGAGCGCCTCCAGTCTTGAGGCGGAAGTTCGTGCCGACCTCAAGCACGGCGGCAATATTGCGGCAGCAGCCGTCGTTGGAAAGCGAATTGCCGAAAAGGCAATTGCTGTGGGCGTCGACAGTGTCGCATTCGACCGCTCGGGCTTTCGCTATCACGGTCGGGTGAAGGCGCTGGCAGAAGCCGCCCGGGAAGGCGGATTGAAGTTTTAACAGAAAACACGATAACGACGGTAGAGAGTTTTATGGCAACGAACGCAAATCAGATCGGGACCGACGGCGAAGGCTTCATTGAGCAGTTGATTAACGTACGTCGGGTTGCGAAGGTGGTCAAGGGCGGGCGGATCTTCGGATTTTCAGCGCTGACGGTCGTAGGCGATGGTAAAGGTCTTGTCGGCATAGGTCGGGGCAAAGCCCGTGAAGTACCTGTTGCTGTCCAGAAAGCGATGGACGAAGCCCGGCGCAATATGCAGAAGATCAACCTTAAGAAAGGAACGCTGCACTACGCTACCGTTGGCCGCCACGGCGCGGCGCGGGTGGTTATGCGCCCCGCATCTGAAGGTACCGGCATCATTGCCGGCGGGACGATGCGCGCCATCTTCGAGGCGGCTGGCGTAAGAAATGTGTTGGCCAAGGTCATTGGTACCACCAACCCGGTCAACGTGGCGCGCGCCACCATCGCGGGTCTTTCCGGAATACGTAACCCCCGGCAGGTTGCCATCCGTCGTGGAAAATCGGTTGAGGACATCAGGGGCCAGGAGTCTGCCGATGAGTAGCCGGCGCATCAGGGTGACGCTCGTCAAAAGCAAACATGGCCGCGGTGCAAAGCAGTTGGCTTGTGTTCATGGCCTTGGGTTGCGACGGATGCACCAGACCGTGGAACTCGAAGAGACGCCTGCCGTAGTAGGCATGGTCAATAAAATATCGCACCTGGTTAGGGTAGAGGTAAGCTGAAATGCGGTTGAACGAACTTAAACCGGCAGGAGGTTCTCGTCGGACCGCCAAACGTGTCGGGCGTGGCCCTGGCTCCGGTCTCGGAACGACTGCCGGGAGAGGCGTCAAGGGGCAGAAGTCCCGCTCTGGCGGTTATCATAAAGTTGGATTTGAAGGCGGTCAGATGCCCCTGCAGCGGCGCTTGCCCAAAAGAGGTTTCCGCTCACTGGCGCGTCCCCGCGTAGCCGAAGTCAGACTGCACGAACTCCAGAAAATGGACTCCGGGGATATCGACCTTTCGACATTAAAGGCGGCCGGGGTGATTCGCCATGACGCGATTCGCGCAAAAGTGATCGCTTCCGGAAGCATCGAACGCGCGGTCGTATTGCGAGGGGTTGGCGTGACCGCGGGCGCCCGAGCAGCCATCGAGCAAGCCGGAGGCAAGGTCGAGGCCTAGTCAACATGGCGGCATCCCCTCTAGCAGCGATCGGCAAGATGACGGAACTGCGTCAGCGCATTCTGTTTGTGCTTGGCGCCATGGTGGTGTTCCGGGTGGGCACCCATATCCCGATCCCCGGGGTAGACCCCACTGCCGTTGCGGCGCTTTTTGAGCAGACCCGGGGCTCGATCGTTGATATCTTCAACATGTTTTCCGGCGGCGCGCTGGAAAGACTCTCGATTTTTGCCCTGGGGGTCATGCCGTATATCTCGGCATCCATCATCATCCAGATGATGACCTCGGTCATTCCGCAGCTTGAAGCGTTGAAAAAAGAAGGCGAGGCCGGACGGCGGAAGATTACACAGTACACCCGATACGGCACCGTGGCCCTGGCGCTCTTCCAGGGTCTTGGCATCGCGATTGCCATTGAGGGCCAGCAGGCGGCAGGAGGGCCGGTGGTTCTGGTGCCGGGGCTTGGCTTCAAAATTACTACGGTCGCGACGCTGGTCACCGGGACCATGTTCCTGGTATGGCTGGGAGAGCAGATTTCAGAACGTGGTATCGGCAACGGTATTTCGCTCATCATCTTCGGCAGCATCGTTGCGGGACTGCCATCCGCAGTTGCGGGAACGCTTGAACTGGCCCGTACCGGTGCATTCACACCCATCGGCGTGCTGGCTCTTTTTATTGGGGCGATCGCGGTGACCGCATTCGTCGTTTTTGTCGAAAGAGGCCAGCGTCGGTTGACAGTCAACTATGCAAAGCGCCAGCAGGGAAGACGTATGTTGGCCGGGCAGTCAACCCATTTGCCGTTGAAACTGAACATGTCAGGCGTGATCCCTCCGATCTTCGCCTCGAGCATCATTCTGTTTCCCGCGAGCCTCGGGAGTTGGTTTGGCCAGTCTGAGGGAATGGGTTGGCTAAGGGATATCGCGACAACACTCTCGCCGGGCCAGCCCATCTACACACTGGTGTATGCGGGCATGATCATTTTCTTCTGCTTTTTTTACACAGCACTTGTGTTTAATCCAAAAGAAATCGCCGACAATCTTAAGAAGTCCGGCGCGTTTGTGCCGGGAATCCGTCCGGGTGCGCAAACGGCGGGATATATCGATAAGGTGGTGTCCCGGCTGACGTTCGCAGGCGCCGCCTACCTGACGGTCGTCTGCCTCATTCCAGAATTCCTGATTGTCAAATGGAACGTGCCCTTCTATTTTGGAGGCACATCGTTGCTGATCATCGTCGTGGTCATGATGGATATGATGTCGCAGGTCCAGTCCTATCTTATGTCGCGGCAGTATGAAAGCCTTATGAAGAAGTCATCGCTGGTCGGCGGCATGGGTATGCCCCGCTAGGACCGCTAGCAGGAGAAACACAATGAAAGTCAGAGCATCAGTAAAGAAAATGTGTCGGAACTGCAAGATCATCCGGCGCAACGGCAGCGTACGCGTGATCTGTGTCGATCCCAGACACAAGCAGCGTCAGGGCTAAGCACAACGTTTTGCATCCCGGAACCGTAACCAGCAAGAGGCAAGAACATTGGCACGTATAGCAGGCATCAACCTACCTTCTCATAAGCACATTGAGATCGCGCTAACTTCTGTGTACGGCATTGGCCGTGTCACCGCGCAGCGGATCTGTGATGGGGCGGGCATCGGACGCAACACCAAGGTTCACGATCTTTCCGAGGAGGACGCGGACCGCTTGCGTTCCCAGGTGGCCACGATCTCGGTCGAGGGCGACCTCCGTCGCGAAGTGTCCATGAACATAAAGCGCTTGATGGATATGGGCTGTTACCGGGGTATGCGCCATCGACGGGGTCTGCCGGTCAGAGGTCAGCGGACCTCGACGAATGCCAGGACCCGTAAAGGTCCCAAGCGGCCGATCCGAAAATAAACGCAGGAACTGACAACATGGCCAAGGTACAGAGCAAAAAACGCACGAAAACGAAAGTCCGTAAGAACGTGCTCGAAGGTGTGGCGCACATTCATGCAACTTTTAACAACACCATCATCACCATCACCGATCGGCACGGCAATGCGGTAGCCTGGGCCACGTCGGGAGGGGCCGGATTCCGGGGCAGCCGCAAAAGCACACCGTTTGCTGCACAGGTGGCTGCCGAGACCGCTGGGCGGACGGCTCAGGATGCCGGGATGAAGCAGCTTGATGTCAAAGTGAAGGGCCCCGGACCGGGTCGGGATTCATCCGTACGAGCGCTCAACAATCTGGGTTTTGAAATCAATTCGATCACAGACGTGACACCGGTTCCGCACAATGGCTGCCGGCCGCCGAAGCGGCGACGCGTCTGATCAAGGCAGGCAATAGAGAAAAATATGGCTAGATACCGAGGACCCACGTGTAAACTCGCCCGGCGTGCCGGGACCGATCTCTTTCTCAAGAGCCCGGTCCGCGCGCTGGATTCAAAGTGCAAGTTCGACCGCCCGCCCGGCTTCAAGGCGGGCGCACGCCGGCCCAGGGTGACGGTCTACGGTACCCAGCTTCGAGAGAAGCAGAAGCTGCGGCACATGTACGGTCTTATGGAAAAGCAGTTCCATAGTTATTATCTTGCCGCCGCCAGGGCGAAAGGATCAACCGGTGAGACCCTGTTGCAACTTCTGGAGTCGCGCCTCGACAGCGTCGTCTACCGGATGGGCTTTGGTATCACACGGGCAGAGGCACGCCA
>Ga0315336_1002361_pt1 | contig 29236 bp, 25 predicted proteins | sample ASW5metaG_FD_204512 | JGI IMG/M metagenome (GOLD analysis project Ga0315336, IMG submission 204512) | Ammonia-oxidizing marine archaeal communities from Monterey Bay, California, United States - ASW #5 | ecosystem: Environmental > Aquatic > Marine > Intertidal zone | place: USA: California... | reverse complement strand
AAATTTTTCATTTCCCTGCGCAAAAGTATCATAAAGTAGCACGCCGCCGGGTGTTAAGCTGTCAATAATGCTTTGAAAAAGAGGCCGCCACAAATAATTAACGACAACAACGCCAGAAAAATTTTGCGGCGAAAATGGCCATAAATGGCGCTCCAAATCGGCCTCGATTATGGAGATGTTTGATTGAAATTGATTTACTTTTATCGCGGTTATGTCTTTATCAACGGCAACAACGTCATACCCCTGATCTTGCATATAAAAGCTATGGCGACCTATACCGCAGGCAACATCCAAAATGGGGCGCTCTTTCGGGATGAGTGAGCTATATTTCCGTATCCAAGGAGAAACAGGTGTCATATGTCACTCGGTTAAAAAACGACGCCGCACTTGTGTTTGCTGCGGAAACAATTATTTTTAAATCATGAGTATCAAAAGACCAAGCAAATATCCTAATGATTAAATATGACCTGAAATGCGATAATGCCCATATTTTTGAGGCATGGTTCAAGAATAGCGCAACTTATGATGCTCAAATGAGCGCGGGCGCCCTTGTCTGTGCTGTTTGTGGTACAGCCGGCATTACCAAGGCGCCAATGGCGCCATCCGTTCCTAAGAAGAACTCCCTATCCAAAGGCGATCGTACGGCCATCGCGGAAAAAGAGACAAATCAAGCTGCGGCCATGATGATGGCCATGCGAGAAATCCGCGACACCGTCGAAAAGAACTTTGATAATGTCGGCGACCAGTTTGCCGAAGAAGCTCGCAAAATTCATTATGGTGAAACTGAAACCCGCGGCATTTACGGGCAGGCCACAGCAGAAGAGAACACCGAGCTACGCGAAGAAGGTGTAGAAATTAGTGAAATACCCTGGCTTCCGGACTCTGACAATTAAAAAAGGGCTCGAATTTTCGAGCCCTTAATTTTTGATGTTAGCATGCGAGTTAGTCTTTTTTGTCAGCCTCTTCAGCTTCAGACTCCTCTTCAATTTTTTCGTCTTCCTTTGGTGTCAGAAGAATAATTGACGCTGCAGCCTTTAGCTCTTCAATCATTGCCGTCACCATGGAATTCGTTTTCTCGCCTCGAATTTCTTCCTGCTTTTCCTCAAACGCTGGCGGCTGTGTCTGGCGTTTGTCTTCGACTTTAATAACGTGATAGCCGAACTTGGTTTTTACCGGCTTTTTCGTATATTCGCCCGCAGGCAGATCAAAAGCGGCTGTAGCAAATTCTGGCACCATCCGATCGCGTGTAAAATATCCCAGATCTCCGCCGTTCGGGCCGGAAGGGCCTGTCGAATACTCTTTCGCAAGCGCAACAAAATCTCCACCATCGTCCAATAGCTTAATGATATCGTTTGCCTCTTGCTCGGTTTTCAACAAGACATGACGTGCCTGCACTTCATCGTCGGGTTTGAATTCAGCTGCAAATTTGTCATATTCAGCGCGGATCACCTCATCCGTGACCATTTCATCAATTTTTTCTTTCAGGTAGTATTCCTGCAGCAACTGATCACGAACCGTATTCAGGCGTTCCTGAAATTCTGCCTGTTCACCTAATTTTTCACTTTCTGCTGCTTGCCCGATTACTTTCATGCTGACCAACTGATCCAGCAGCTGTTGTTCAACGAAATCTTTTGGCGCCTGGCGATATTGGGCCGGGAGCGTTTCGTATAGCGCCGTTACATCGGCATCCGTAATTTCTGCGCCATTAACCGTCGCTAATACTTTCCCGTCACTCTCACTTGTTTCTTTCATTGCTGTAGAAGTGTCAGAGGACATACCCGATTCGACGGCAGCAACGATATCAGACATTGAACCGCCTTTTGCGTTTGTGCCGACATAATAGCCGATGAGTAATGACAAAATTGCAACGACTGCAAACGCGAGAAAGTGAACTGATTTCATAGTTTCTGGATCCTAATTTGTTGATCGCATCTCTGGAAGCTTAAGTACCGTTTCCGCGAGACAACGGAATTCCTGCGAATATAGTCGTATTCAACGCAAGAACAACCTTTGTTAAAATTATGAGACTGATTTTCACTATTTCGCCTCAAAAACTTCACCTTTACGCCATCTCCTGTTTGGATAGATTGACATAACAGCGGTTGCCCCTTATCTGTCTGCTTAGATATATAGGCATTATTTAACCTAATTGCAGATGCTTTAATGAAATGTTGTGCGCCTGAAGTGCTCAATTGTTTAATGTCACAACCCTTGACTGGAGTATAGTCAGATATGTTCGGTTCCTTTGCCAAGAAGTTATTCGGTTCACCGAATGACCGGGCACTTAAGCTTGTTCGAACCAAAGTAGATGAAATAAATTCGTTTGAAGAGGTGATTAAGCCTCTTAGCGATGACGAGCTGATGGCTAAAACCGCTGAGTTTCGCCAACACATTGGTGCTGGGCGGTCGTTAGATGATTTACTGCCAGAAGCTTTTGCCTGCGTAAGAGAAGCGGCGGTGCGTGCCTTGGGTGAGCGGCATTACGACGTGCAGCTTCTCGGTGGTATTGTGCTTCACCAGGGTAAAATAACGGAAATGAAAACTGGTGAAGGTAAAACACTGGTTTCAACCTTGCCTGTCTACTTGAATGCCCTTGCAGGCAAAGGTGCCCATGTGGTCACAGTGAATGACTATTTGGCGCGACGCGATTCAGAATGGATGGGCAGGGTTTTCTCTAAACTTGGGATGACCGTTGGATGTGTCATTCACGGCCTCGACGATAATGAACGCCGCGCAGCTTATGGGGCCGATATTACTTATGGAACCAATAACGAATTTGGTTTTGATTATCTTCGTGACAATATGAAGTTCGAAAAACCAGCAATGGTTCAACGGGGTTTCAATTTTGCAATTGTCGATGAAGTCGATAGTATCCTCATCGATGAAGCCCGGACGCCATTAATTATTTCGGGCCCCGCAGAAGATTCGTCCGAACTTTATCGGGCAATGGATAACCTTGTTCCACAGATCGGTGAAGAAGATTTCGAAAAAGACGAGAAATCAAAAACAGTAAACTTTTCGGAAATTGGCACGGAACGGATGGAAAAAATCCTGGACGAAGCCGGACTGCTTAAAGGCGGCAACTTATACGACAGCGAAAATATTTCAGTCGTGCATCATGCGAACCAGGCACTGCGGGCACACAAGCTTTTCGAAAAGGACAAAGACTATATCGTTAAAGACGATAAAGTCGTCATCATTGATGAATTTACGGGACGGATGATGGATGGCCGCCGATTCTCTGAGGGTTTGCATCAGGCGCTTGAAGCAAAGGAACATGTGACAATCCAGCCAGAAAACCAAACCCTCGCGTCCATAACGTTTCAAAATTATTTCCGTCTGTATAACAAGCTCGCGGGAATGACGGGTACGGCAGCAACGGAAGCTGAAGAATTTCATGAAATTTATGGCCTGGAAGTTCTGGAGATACCGACAAATGTTGGGGTTGCCCGCAAAGATGCCGACGATGAAGTTTATAGAACCGCCGAAGAAAAATACTCTGCGATTATCGACACCGTTGAAGAATGTGTAAAGCGAGGACAACCTGTTCTTGTCGGAACCGTTTCAATTGAAAAGTCCGAAATGCTTTCGTCCATGCTTGAGAAAAAGAAGATTTCTCACAAAGTTCTGAATGCCCGCTATCATGAGCAGGAAGCAGAAATTATCGGACAGGCCGGCCAGGTAGGTGCTGTCACAATTGCGACAAATATGGCGGGCCGCGGAACCGATATTAAGTTAGGCGGCAACGAAGACATGTCGATCGAGTCCCGTATCACCGGTGAAACCGACGAAGCTAAAATTGCCGAAATTACGCAAACGATTAAAAGCGAGATTGGCGAACAACGATCCAAAGTTTTGGAAGCAGGCGGTTTGTTTGTTATTGGAACAGAACGTCACGAATCCCGACGGATTGACAACCAACTCCGTGGTCGGTCTGGCCGTCAGGGAGACCCCGGAACATCCCACTTCTTCTTGTCTCTGCAAGATGATTTAATGCGAATCTTCGGATCTGAACGAATGGATGGTATGCTTCGGAAACTCGGGCTGGAAGACGGCGAGGCAATTGTCCATCCCTGGATCAATAAAGCCCTTGAAAAAGCCCAGCAAAAAGTTGAAGCCCGTAACTACGACATTCGTAAAAATCTTCTGAAATTTGACGATGTCATGAATGACCAGCGGAAGGTCATCTACGAGCAACGTATTGAATTGATGGATACACAAGATGTGTCCGAAACCGTAATCACCATGCGCGATGAAGTCGTTGATGATTTGGTCGATACACATATTCCGCCAAAGGCGTATCCGGAACAATGGGACACGGAAGGACTAAAGGAAGCTGTTGCAAAAACACTTGCACTAGATCTGCCCGTTGACGAGTGGGCGAAGGAAGAAGGCATCGCAGATGAAGAAATTCGGGACCGCCTGAAAGACGCCGCAAACCGCAAAATGGCGGAAAAAGCGGCTAATTATGGACCTGAAATCATGCGAATGGTCGAGAAAAGCATATTATTGCAAATTCTCGACCAGGCCTGGAAAGAGCATTTATTGCAGCTGGATCAGTTACGCCAAGGTGTTTCGTTGCGCGCTTATGCGCAGAAGGATCCGTTAAATGAATATAAAACCGAAGCCTTCAACATGTTCCAGACCATGTTGGATACATTGCGAGAAACCGTGACAACTTATTTGTCCTTCGTCCAACTCCAAAATCCGGCCGAACAACTTCAACGCAGCGAGCCAGATGAAAGTGAACTTCAGGTGACACATTTAGATCCTGTAACGGGCGAAAACGAATTTGAAACCGCTGAGCTGAAACTGGATAGTGAAAAACCGGAAACCTGGGGCAAAGTCAGGCGAAATGAGCCCTGCCCTTGTGGGTCCGGCAAAAAATTCAAGCAATGTCATGGACAGGTTTGAGGTCGTAGGCGTCGTTGTTAACCGTTGAGGATATTTGATGATTTCTTTCTTGAAAAGCCTGATGTCAGATGACGGCCATCAGCAAAAACCTTCCAATTCGGATGAAGAGCATATCGCAACAGCTGCACTCCTGATTGAGGCGGCACTTTCCGATGATGATTTCAAGGATGTGGAAAGACAAGCGATCCTGGATGTTCTTGAACGGCACTATAAGATATCGGAAAGCGAAGCAACCGATCTTTTGCATGAAGCAGAAAAAGCCCAGGCAGAAGCCGGGCAGCTTTTTTACTTCACACGAACAGTCAAAGAAAGCTTTCCCATAGAGACCCGCGTTCAAATGATCGAGATGTTGTGGGAAATCGCGTACGCAGATGGTGTTCTTAGCAAATTTGAAGCTAATCTCGTACGGCGCGTTGCGGGTTTGATTTATGTCAGCGATCGGGACCGAGGGGATGCTCGTAAACGCGTCCTAGCGCGTCTGGGAATTGATCCAAGCTGATAAAGTGCGCCCCTTTTTATTTTTGTCTTGTTTTTCACCGCCTTTAACGATAATCCGTTAAGGAGTTCCTGTAATCTTGACTATTCTAAAAAGCTGGAGAAAAAAATGACCTACGTCGTGACCGAAAATTGCATCAAGTGCAAATATATGGACTGCGTGGAAGTCTGCCCGGTTGATTGCTTCTACGAAGGTGAAAACATGCTGGTCATTCATCCAGATGAATGTATCGATTGCGGTGTTTGTGAACCTGAATGCCCGGCTGAAGCTATTCTTCCTGACACGGAAGACGGCGTTGAAGAAATGCTAGAAGTAAACAAAGAGTTTGCCGACAAATGGCCAAATATCACGCTAAAAGGAGAACAAGCTCCTGATGCTGAAGATTGGGATGGAAAAGCAGATAAGTTTAAAGAACATTTCAGTCCAAACCCCGGTGAACAGAGCTGAAAAAGCTTGTAATTACCTGATTTGTCACGATTTAAGGAACAAGGTTAGCATTTTACGAAAAAATGTGATATAGTTCCGATATTGAATGTAGTCATTTTGAGTTGAATGGGGCGCGAAAGGCAAGGATATGCCTTTTTGGAGCCCTTTTTATGTTATGACTTTTGTTTTACTGATGGACAGAGCTATACATGCAGCGCGGATAACGCTGCAGTTTTTTTTGGGCAACTAAACCCTAAGCTCTCATCAAGGTTTATGAGAAGGATTTTTATGACTAAGGAATTGGAATTCGCACCGCTGGATCACGTCGTGTATCCTACACATGGTGTTGGACAAGTCACTAGTATTGAAGAGCAAGAAATATCCGGCATGGCATTAACCCTCTATGTTGTCGATTTTTCTCATGAAAAAATGACGCTTCGCGTTCCGATCAAGCAAGCGAAGAATGTTGGCATGCGGGCATTATCTTCCCCAAAGAAGATGAAGAATGCTTTGGAAACGCTAAAAGGACGTGCGCGTATCAAGCGGACCATGTGGAGCCGACGGGCGCAAGAATATGAGGCGAAAATTAATTCTGGCGATCCAATACAAATTGCGGAAGTAGTGCGTGATCTCCATAGAAATGAAGATCAACCGGATCAGTCCTACAGCGAACGGCAAATTTATGAAGCAGCTCTCGTGCGTCTCTCACGAGAGCTCGCCGTTGTCGAGCAAATCGAAGCAGATGCAGCAGCGGAAAAAGTCCAAAAGGTTCTAAAAGCCGCTTAAGCAACTTAAAATTAGTGACGACAAAGGCCCGGATAAAAATCCGGGCTTTTTTTGTCTTAAATTTTATCATTTAGGCCTCAAGGGCTTGCGCAAATCAAAACGAACCTACATTGTGCGAAACTATGAAACTAAATGCTTACAGAGAGAAATTCGGCTGCCTGGAGCAGGTCGGAAGGGTGTGGGCGGTATCAAGTATCCATGGCGAACTCGATCGGTTAATAAAATTACACGATACACTCGTTACACGCTGGCAGCATGGCGACCGGCTTGTCTATCTGGGAAATTATTTAGGCCGCGGACCGGACATAAAAGGCGTGCTGAACGAATTGCTTTCCTTTCGGATTAACCGGCTCTGTCTTGCCGGAATGGCCACACAAGACATTATCTTTTTGCGCGGCGCCCAGGAGGAAATGTGGCGAAAGCTTCTCCAGATTCAACTCGCGTCCGATCCGAACACGGTATTTGACTGGATGGCTGAACACGGCATTGGGCGAACCCTTGAGGCATATGGCGAATCCGAAGACGAAGCCCGAAAATATTTTCGCGAAGGCATATTAGCAACAACTAAATGGACAAACAGACTGCGGGAAAAATTACAGGCAAACCCGGGTCATAGTGACATTCTTGTCGCGGTTCGTCGGGCCGCCTATACGGAAGGTGGGGAGCTCCTATTTGTTCATGCGGGGATTGACCCTAGCAAGGCCGTAATTGATCAAAATGATACTTTTTGGTGGGGCAGCCCTCATTTCGATACGATCAATAAACCTTATTCTGGTTTCCAAAAAGTTATTCGCGGTTACGATCAGGCACATCGTGGAATTACAGAGACGGCCCATACGTTAACAATCGACGGCGGTTGCGGTCACGGAGGCCCCTTATACACAGTCTGTTTCAATTTAGACGGCAGTGTTGAAGACCAAATCTGTATCGACTAAGTAACGACGATCAATTGCACTATTGCGCAAATTTGAGTGATTTATATTCCTGGCCCTGGACTGGTACCTCATCCTCGAATTTCGGATTAAGCAAGAGAAACAAAGCATTCTTATTTTCTACGACATCTGCCATACCCTCGACCAGATCCGCCAGATTCTGATCACTGGCTACTGTTTTTATGTCTATAAGTGTCGGTTTAATCTTCTGGGCTTCTGAGTACTGGAGGGCGCGAAAACTATTGAAGCTTTCCTGAATACGCAGTTGCATATCTTTATCCGCGCTTAACGACCGATATAAAAACCGGGCAACACGGCCGCCACCGAAATCAATCGCCACAGCCGTTAAAAATAATTTCTTGCCGTTCTTCTCCACATAAAACTTGGTCACGGCAGATGGTGCCCCGTTAATCTCCATTTTCAAGATATTCTGCAGTTTGTATTTCGTCAGCCATTCTGACGTCATATATTCCGCCATGGTCAAAGATTGATTTTTCATTTGGCCAAGGTCAAATACCATCTGGCTGCCTTTGCCATCGACAGCGAAAACAGCTTTACTCGAATTAATCAGCTGAAAACCTTGTGGGGCATCAAATTTAAACCGGAGAACAGGGTGAACAAATTCGCGCCCCTTGATGAGACCCTCTCTTGGATCGTCGCCATACAGCATGCCGTCAATTTCGCTAAAAAACTTGGTTTCTCCATAGTCCCGATCAACGTCATCGGCATTTGCCACTGCCGTACCGGTCGCTCGAGAAACACGATCATCCGTATGTGGATGCGACGCGAAAAAATCGAACTGGCTTTCCTTACCTTCATTGCCAGCCAATTTCTTTGCATATTCTGTTTGCGCCTGCATTCTTTTCAAGAAGTCGGCCATGGCTTCGCGGGGGTATCCGGCTAAGCCCAGGTATTTAACACCTAGCTGATCAGCTTCATGCTCCTGGTCCCGAGAATAACCTGCAATATATAATCCACCGACTTGCTGCCCCAATTGTTGAACCGCCCCACTTCCGGTCAGTATACCGGCTAATGCCCCGAGCAGGCCTATTCCGGTAGCGCGTGACTGTCTTTCAGCCCCGTGGCGGGCCGTGACATGACCGATCTCATGCGCAAGCACGCCTGCAACCTCAGCCTCGTTGTTTGCGAGGGCTAATAATCCACGCGTTATATAAACATAACCACCCGGCAGCGCGAAAGCATTTACGACCGGTGTATTGAGGACTGTAAACCGCCAGGGCAGCGATTTCATTTCAGAAACGAAAGCTAACCTTAGACCTATATCCAGAACGTAATCGTTCAAACCCTCCTGAACATACTCGCCGCCAAACTGAGCAACTATTTTTGGATGTTGTTCTGCGCCGACTTCGCGCTCATTAGTTGGCTCAAACACGGAAAAGAGATTGTCCATCAAATCAGCGGATGCTGGCGAAGGTATTGATACTGCCACCAAAAATGCGGCACCTAAAATCATCGATTTTGGGCGAGAATTGGATCCAGTCGTTATCAAAAAAGTATCTCCCAATTAGATCAGTTATTCAGCGGTGGGCGTATATCCAGCTGCTCCGGAAAAGACAACTCCATAAACGGCCCATTATACCAGCGTACCGATCCTCTGATACGTATCAATTTATGTATCAAAGCCGATAACTTCCAGCCCTGAGATTCAAATTTACGCTTGTTTTTTGACGAAATGGCGGCCGTGAAGTCAGATTTCCAGTTTTCACCGAAGTTAATATACGTCATTTTCGAAGAACTATAGACGTTATGAACGCGTCCCTCTGCGATGACAAAATCGGTGAATCTAGGTAGCGACGTCAGAGTATTCGCATTTTCAGGGTGGTATGTTTGCCACATACCAGATCTGGCTTCTTCTGCGCGTCTTTCAGCTATGACCAGCGAAGCGCGTAATTGAGTTGGATAGTTCGCGGCGCCGCTCCACCAAACTAGGCCTTTCTCGACCAACTCCTGCTGAACCCATTTTCCCGAAGGATCCAGTATCTTTCCATGCAAATCACCATATCGATTTACTTCCGCACCTATTTCTCTAAATGGTGCAGTGTCCAGCTTTACCTTGTTGGGAAGGACAAGATCACGCAATCGATCAAAAGCCTGCTTGGATTCAACATGGTTTATGGCGGGGTCTGGAAACTCAAGGCCGTGAAGAGAAATTACCTGCCCTTCTTCCGTTAAGAGGACTCCATTAATAATCCTGGAAATCTTGTAAGTGGAGATTTCATTTGCAGTAACTGAGGCGACCAGGAATGCAAACGAGCTAAAAATCACGATTAGTCCACAGTTGTTCATTTTCGCCCCCTGACACCAAATTGTCGTATATTTAGACCCACAGATCAACTCAGAATACATTTTATACATTTTTTTTTGTATTTAAATTTTTTTACATTTTATCTTGATATTAATAATTATAGCACTTACTTATGTTTTATCTTGTTATGTATCGTCGGGTGAATCATGAGTCCTTCGTCAGAAAAATTTTGTGCTGAAGCAAAGGCCGCCCAATTGCGGGGCAAGTATGGGCACTTGTCCGGCGCGGCTTTATTAGAAGCTCTCGTCAGCAATGAGCTCAATGGGCAACTTATATTGTCTTCCTCTTTTGGGGCAGAATCAGCCGTATTACTTGATCTTGTTTCCCAGGTAGATACAACCATTCCTGTGATTTTTCTCGATACGAGACGGCTGTTCGGAGAAACACTCCGCTATCAGAAGTCACTGACTGATCATTTTGGCCTTGAAGATGTTCGCGTTATTCGGCCGGACGATGGCGTTCTTCAGCGCCTTGATCCAGACGACATGCTATTTGCCACTGAACCCGATAAATGCTGCAACTTACGCAAAGTTCAACCATTAGATAAACTCCTAAAAAATATGGGTAATTTAGGATATAAAGGATGGATTACCGGTCGGAAGAATTTTCAATCTGCGACACGGGACTCACTCCAATCGATTGAGGCAGATGTTGATCTTATTAAGGTGAATCCCCTGTATGACTGGACCTCTGCCGACATAAAACAGGCGTTTATTGCGAAGAACCTGCCACCGCATCCGCTTGTTGCTGATGGATTCAAATCAATTGGCTGCATGCCGTGCACATCACGTGTCGCGCCGGGAGAAGACGATCGCTCTGGTCGGTGGGCAGGGCAGGACAAGACAGAATGCGGCATTCACACAAGCAGAATCTCCGCGGCATCGAACATCAATTAATACATGTTTTTACTGTATTATAAATTTTATTCACATTTTTCTTGAGTTATTAAAAATAATACCTAAATTACATATAGGAAAACAGTTGTTGGAGGATTGCCGAGGCAATCACACTGCGAAGGAGAGAAGAAATGGCATTTCAAGTTTACACGGCATCGCTTTTGAAAGAAGGTTTGGTTGCGTATCTTTGTCTTGAAGGTGGTCTTCCTTCCTGGACTTCCGAAATTGGACGAGCTACAGCCAAAGATGGCGAATCTGTAGAATTTCTCAAAATTGCCGCAGAGAAGTCAGAACAAGAAAACGTCATCGTCGCCCCCTATGCCATAGATGTTATCAATTCTGATAGGGGATGGGTTGCTGCGACCAAACGCGAACAAATCCGTGCCTCAGGGCCGACTATTGTTTTACCGCGCGACAATGCACCCAATACCTCAGAGCGGGCAGGCCGCCAAGCCGCCTAACTTTTAAGGGTTACCATGTATCAATATTCAGAGCAGGACCACCAGCTGCTGCTGGAACGTGTCGAGCAATTTCGCGGGCAGGTTCAACGGCGGCTAAAAGGCCAATTGTCCGAAGACGAGTTCAAGCAACAACGTCTTCGTAACGGGCTTTATCTGCAACTTCACGCCTATATGCTCCGTGTGGCTATTCCTTACGGATTGCTATCCGCCGAGCAAATGCGGACACTCGCACATATCGCCCGTAAATATGACAAAGGCTACGGCCATTTCAGTACGCGGCAAAATATCCAGTACAACTGGCCGCAACTTGAAGACGTTCCGGACATTCTGGATGATTTAGCCGCGGTCGAAATGCATGCGATCCAAACCAGCGGGAACTGCATTCGCAATACAACCTCAGATCCGCTTGCCGGCGTTGCGCGGGATGAACTTGAAGATCCCCGCCCCTATTGTGAACTTATCCGTCAGTGGTCTACCTTTCATCCAGAGTTCAATTTTCTGCCGCGTAAATTCAAGATTGCCGTAAGTGGCGCCGTTCACGATCGTGCTGCCGTCGCCGTCCATGATATCGGCTTGCGCCTCGTCAGCAATGCAGAGGATGAAACTGGCTTCGAGATTTATGTTGGCGGTGGCCTTGGTCGGACGCCGATGATCGGCAAGTTGATCAGAGACTTTTTGCCAAAAGAAGATATGCTGACATACCTGGAAGCAATCTTGCGTGTCTATAATCAGCTCGGTCGCCGCGATAATCTCTACAAGGCACGGATCAAGATTCTGGTTCATGAAACCGGCGAAGATAAATTCCGTGAATTGGTAGAAGAAGAATGGCAGAAGATAAAGGCTACGGGCCTGTATCTACGAGAGCAAGACATTGACCGGATCAAAACATTCTTTATCGATCCAGAGTATGATGATTTACCGGACTCAGACCTCGAATTTGAAAACCAGCTTCTTGGAAACCCGGAATTTGCGCGATGGGCTGACAAGAATTTAGAATTGCACAAGCAATCAGGATATCGCGTCGTCTATTTGTCCTTGAAGTCGGCACATCAGCCGCCAGGTGATGTGACAGCCGATCAAATGGATGCAATCGCTGATTTGGCAGATAAATACAGCTTGAGCCAAATTCGGACGACGCATCGTCAGAACCTTGTTCTCTCCGACGTCAAGGTGAAAGATCTTTATGGCCTCTGGCTAGAGCTTAAAGACCTGGATCTGGCGACGCCGAACTATAATCATATGACAGACATTATCTCTTGCCCCGGCCTCGATTTTTGCGCTTTGGCAACGGCGAGATCTATTCCAATTTCTCAAGAAATCACCAATCGTTTTGATGATTATGATTTCGTCAATGATCTGGGCGATCTGAGCATTAACATATCCGGCTGTATCAATGCCTGCGGTCATCATCATGTCGCAAATATCGGTATTCTCGGTGTCAATAAGAAGGGCACGGAAGTTTATCAGCTCACGCTCGGCGGCAGCGCTCGTGAAGACGCCTCCATTGGTAAGATCATTGGCCCCGCTTTTGAAGCCGATCAAATTGTCGATGCCGTCAGTGACGTATTAACGGTTTATCTTGATAAACGTGAAGATCCGGAAGAAGCGTTTCTGACCACCTATCGTCGGATCGGTCAGGGGCCGTTTAAGGAAAAACTCTATGGGTAACTATATCAAGGACAGAAAACTCGCGGAGGACGAATGGATGCCCTTCACCGGGCTGGAAGATTCAGATTCTCTGCCGACGGGGGATATTTATGTTCCATTGGAAGAATGGGTTTCAGCGCGCGATATGCTGCTCGGGCGTAATAGCCGGCTTGGCGTTTCGCTCAAGAATACCGATGACGTCTCTCTGATTAAGGATGACCTGGAAAGGCTGGATCTCGTTGTTCTGGAATTTCCGAAAATGGCAGATGGCCGGGCGTTTACGCAAGCTCGCCTGCTTCGGGACAGATATGGCTTTAAAGGGGAGATCAGAGCCACGGGCGATGTCCTCCATGACCAACTATTCTATATGCAACGATGTGGTTTCAACGCCTTTGAGCTACGGAGCGGCGAGGATCTGACGGGATCCTTGAAAGCCTTTACAGAAATGACTGTAACCTATCAACCGGCAACGGATGAAGAATTCCCCATATGGCGACGCGATACCTAGTCGCGTAAAACGAATGACTGCTTCGGCAGTATCCTGAAAGGCACCTGGTTTAATTGCTTCCCCGCAGCCAGGTGCTTTTCTTTTTCACAGTAGCAAGGCTACTTGAAATCCTTACTGATATTGGGCCAGTTTGTATCCGCCAACTTTATGTTGCCTGGAATATCCTGCTCCCAGGTGTTTTGTACGCCTTTGGAGTAATTCAAATATAATTTACCGTCGACGATGCTCCAGGCCTCGGGGACAGTTGATGCAGTGTATCCCTGGCTGACGGCCCACGCACAGTACCCGCCAAACTGTGGCGCATATTTTTCCGGATCAGATTCAAAAAGAGCCTTATTTTCTTCACTTGAGAACTGCCAGGTCGCCCCTTTCCAGTCGACACTAAAGTCATCCGTCCCTTCCACGGGTTTTCCATCCGTGAAGTAGGCGACGACGTCATACCCTTCGACCGCAGTTCCAAACAGGCTACTGTAGTAAAGACTTTTGGCGGAAGCCGTGCCCAAGGTTGAAATGGACATAATGGTTACTAAAGCGGCAACGAAAAAACTATGAAGGCCAATACGGGCGAGTGTCATGTTTTTCTCCCTACAATTAACATCATATGAAAGTCTTGCCACAAATCTAGGCCAAGTCCGATCCGCACGCCAACCAATTTCAATAACGTTTCCGCGATCAAATTCGCGAGGCTTTGCCAATTCTCGTGTACAGAAAGGCCAACAACATCCCGGCCGCAAATCCCCCGCAATGAGCCGCCCACGCAATCCCTGCTCCCGGTCCCACCAATAAAGTACCGAGAGACGTTGCGCCAATAATCAGATTTATCCCCATCAAGACAGCGACGAATATCAGGACACCGCGCCATTTATAGCGGGGCAGAAGGACAATTGCTGTCGCCCCCATCGCGCCAAAAACCCCGCCGGACGCGCCGTATAGAAAAATATCAAGGCCCGGTTCCGCAATCAGATACTCCGCCATTGCCCCCAACCACCCTGACAGGAAATACAGCACAAGAAAGCGGGTCGATCCAAATCGCCGTTCTACCATCGTTCCAAAAGCCAGAAGCATTCCGGCATTAATCACCATATGGGCCCAGTCATGGTGCAGAAACATATGACTGTTCAGCGTCACGAATAAATGGAATAGATTTGGAACAGTCGGGTTGTCTAGAATAGCGGTGACAACCGCTGGACGAAAAGAGAAATTCAATAGCACCCAATTTTCTGTCTCTTGAGTTGTCACCAACATCAGGATATGGACAATAAATATTGCCGCTACCATATACATGGTTGCCGGTGGCACGTTGAACATCGGTTCGTTGGAGCTGGAATTTTGCGTCAAAAAGAAACCCTACATATTGCCAGCGCTAAAATTTCCGGCAGGAAAATGAATACTGGCTATATGTAATAGGGCTACTCTCCGTTTACAGCAAGAAATTCAGCAATTTTTTCATCACTATACCCGAGCGACTTAAGGACTTCCGCTGTATGCTGACCGACTTTTGTTGGCGGCGCAACCGTTGTCATCGGACCATCAGCATCGGCGATAAACGGCGCGCCGACCAATTGTAATGCGTCATCAAACCCGTTAATTTTACCGGTATCGACCATTACGCCACGATGCTCCAACTGTGGATCCTTGACGGCCTCATGCAGCGTTCGAACTTCTTGAACGGCAATACCGGCCTCATTCATAATTACCAGCCAATCTTCTGTGCTTTTGGTTTTAATCGCCTCGCCAACCAATGCCAATCCCGTCTCCAGATTTGCTTGGCGGGCCTCAAACGTTGCGTAAAGTGGATCTTCAAGCAAATGTGCCAATCCGATCGCTTTGAGCACACTTTCATTCTGGGCTGAGGTAATTGTCGCGACGAGAACTTTTCCGTTCAACGTGTCAAAGCATCCGGCAGTAGGTTGCCGGGTTGGAGAATCGTTCCCAAGTAAGGGCGGAATATTGCCCCGCACCATAAAGTCTGCCATTTGCGCCGCGGCCAACATAAGCGCACTATCATACATGGCAACATCCAGATACTGCCCCTCGCCCGTAACATGACGCCGGTTTATGGCGGATGAAACAGCGAATGCCGCATTAATGCCGGTAAACATATCGATTACCATGATCCCGATACGTGTCGGGCCCGTTTCCTCATGGCCATTTAATGTAAAGAGACCAGACGCGGCCTGAATGGCAGAATCATAGGCCTTGTCCCGACTTCTCGGCCCAACTTGGCCATATCCGCTAATCGAGCAATATACCAGATCAGGTTTGCGCTTTTTTAGTGTTTCATAATCGATGCCGAGTTTTTTGGCGACGCCCGGACTGAAGTTTTCAACAACGAGGTCTGCATCATCAACAAGTTTATAAGCTATTTCCCGTCCCGCCTCCGACTTCAAATCCAGCGCCAGGCTCTTCTTGCCCAGATTGACTGTCAGAAAAGCCGGTGAAAGAAGCTTCGCCGCCATTTCGGGATCGGTTAATGTCGTTCGCAGTTGATCCCCTTTTATCGGGGCTTCAATCTTGACCACATCCGCACCGAGCAAGGCAAACATTTGCGTACAGATCGGGCCCGCGAGAACCTGCGTAAAATCAACAACTTTTAACTTTTCATAGGCGCGCATCAGTTTTTCACCTTAGGTACAATCAGTGCATCAACGGCAATAGCCCCACTTGGAAGGACAATAAAGGGATTTACGTCAATGGTTTCTATGGAATCCGCATTTGCGGCTGCAAAAACAGAGAGTTTTGACAAAGCCTCAGCTAGGGCATCTATATCGGAAGGTGGAGCGCCCCGCACACCGTCCAGCATGGCGCGCCCTTGAATTTCATTGACCATTCGATGCGCTTCATCAATGCCAAACGGTGCGAGCCGGAAAGTCACATCTTTCAAGACTTCAACAAAGACACCGCCAAGACCGAACATGACAGCGGGACCAAAAACAGGATCACAAACAACGCCCATAACGGTTTCGACACCGCCTGACACCATTTCAGCAACAATTACACCGTCTATTTTCGCATTGGGTTTCGCAGCTTTTGCCCGCTGAACAAGTGTATCATAACCTTCTGCGACTTCCTCTGCACTATTCAGATTCAGAAGGACACCACCAATCTCCGTTTTGTGCAATATATCGGGCGACGCGATTTTCATCACAACTTTTCCGCCGATTTTTTTCCAGACGGATACCGCTTCTTCGCGGGATTGCACAAGGTCTTCCGTGGTTACCGGAACACCAATGCTGCTAAGCACGCGCTTTGCTTCATGTTCTGCAATTGGAGTTGTCGGGGCTGGCAGGGCTTCTGCCGGTAATGCGGGCGGCGCCTCCGGGCGGCCTCGCTCGAAGACCTCGCCAAAATGCATTAAGGAAGCCATTGCACGAACCGCAAGAGACGGATCCTCATAACAGGGAATGCCGAGATCTTCATAAGTCGACACCACTTCTTCCGGTCCGATAATGCTCATCATCATAATTTCGTCGGCATATTTTTCGCGGATATTGGTGAAAATTTGTTTGCAGATATCCTTTGTAAACGGAGACGCCGGGACACTAGCCATATAGACGATATGCGCATCGAAATCCGCCTCATCAATGGTCATGCTTATGTTGGCTTCCATCAGGCTAGGATCATTTAGCGCTTGGGCGGTAAAGTCGACAGGGTTCGTCACGCCAGCGAACGGGATCAATTCCTTCAGTTTCTTTTGTGTCGCAACTGGAAGCGGTGCAACATCCAGGTCGTATTTAACAGACGCATCTGCCATCTGCACCCCGACACCACCGGAAATAGTCTGCAGATCAATCTTCCGTCCCGTCGGATATCTTCCGTACTGACATGCATAGGCAACATCGACGAATTCTTCCGTCGTTTCCGCGCGATAGACACCATATTGTTTAAACAGTGCATCATAGACCGCATCGGCGCCGGCAAGCGATGCCGTATGAGATGCTGCGGCTTGCGCGCCTACATCCGTGCTGCCCACTTTCATAAATATGACAGGTTTTTCTGCGTCCCGCGCCATCTCCAGCGCGTTGCAGATACGATCGGCATCTTTCATCCCCTCTGCATAGGCGAGGATCACCTTGACGTCTGGCGCCTGTGCATAAAACTCAATGACCTCCGCGACGTCAACATCGGACTCATTTCCGGTGGTCACCCAATAGTTTGAGCCAACTCCCCGCAGTTGCGACACCATAAAGACATGGGCGCCATAGGCACCGCTCTGACTGACAATTCCCATCGGTCCGGGTGGCAAGCGCAACATTCCCGGCGCGTTGGTAAAAGTTCCATACCAGCTTGTGTCCACATTAAAGACACCCAGGCAATTAGGGCCAATCAGCCGCATGCCGCTTTCCTTGGCAATGCCGGTGATCTCCTGCTGGGCTTTTGCGCCATCGTCACTGAGTTCTGCAAATCCGGAGGTGAACATCACGGCGCTTTTTACGCCATGATCGGCGCAATCACGGACCGCTTGAACCGCAATTTTTGCGGGAACGGCAATAATGGCGCAATCCACGCCTTTGGGGACCTCCTGAATTTTGCCAAATGCAGGTAGATCCTGAATGGTTTCCCATTTCGGGTTCACAGGATACAAGTCTCCTTTGAACCCCAGGGTTTTCATGGAATGGATCGGTCGGCCACCAATACGAGACGGCGTATCTGACGCACCAATGATGGCAACAGATTTTGGCCGGAGCATGGCTTCGAGCGAATGGGTCATGGATTGGTTCCTTCTTATCCCTTTGTCTATGTATTTATGTCAGGCTTTTAGCCAGAGAACTAGGCACTTTTATCGGAAGGGCTAATAATTGCTGCGCATAGGTCTTCGCCAGATTATCCAGATGCAATGTCGACGTTCCGCCGCCGCCCAAGCAGTCGGTCAGCAAAAAATTGAGCCCGCCCATTCCTGGCAGATCAAAGCGGGTAACGTCGCCTTCGATCACATGACCAAACCATTGCTTTACCCGAGCTTCCGTCGCACTTTGCTTTATCCAGGGCAGATACTCTTCTGTCCGCGCAATGACGCCGACATTTGCATTATTGCCTTTGTCACCGCTGCGGGCCACCGCCAGAGAAATAAGGGGGACTTCAACGAGCTCTTCATTGACCTCAGGGAGCACAGCATCACTCATCGGGACCTGCTGCCTAATCTCGCCGAAGCTGTCGGGTACCGGCATGTCAAACCCGACCTTCTTGTCATTGATGAAGACATCAGCCTGCACATTATCTTTTCCGATCAGAAAGGCAAATTGCGCGACAACCGGTGTAATTTTTGGCCGGCCCGCTGCGCCTGCGGAACAGCGACCTGTTGTCATGGAGAGGCCAACGCCTGTCGTTTCTTTTGAGAAGAGCTCCAATGCCGCCCGTTCATCATGGCGAACATCTATTTGCGTAATGACCTCGCGCGCCCTTGGCGCCATCTGATCGGCGTTATCTCCCCAGAGTGTCTGGGCACCGATTATATGTGTCGCGGTGTCGCGGTAGTCTCCGAGATTTCTCTCCATAAACAAACGGCGGGTGCGTTTGATCAGCGCCGCCGAAAAAGCTTCACCTTTTTGAACTGCGTCAAATCCGGTTATAACCGTGGAGGCGGTCGATCGATAACCGTCCATATACGTGCCGGATACCTTGTAGGTAGCCGTTGGTGCGCCGCCTTTTACACCTGCTATTTCCAGCCAGTCTTTTTTGGATTCCGTCAGGGTAACGTCCGAAAAGTCACAAACAGCGTCCGGCATGACATAAGCAGAGGGATCACCAATTTCATAGAGAATTTGCTCACCGACGGAAAATTTCGAGACGATACCCCCGGTATCTTCCGGTTTTGTAATCGCGAAAGTGCCGTCGGGCCGACAGACGGCAATGGGATATCCCATGTCATCCCAACCGTCCACCGTATCCTTCCAGTCGGTGAAATTGCCACCAGTTGCTTGCGCGCCGCATTCAAGAATGTGCCCGGCCAAACTCCCCGCCGCCAGTTTGTCGTAATCATCGACAGTCCAGCCAAACTCATGAATTAACGGCCCCAAGGTAACCGCGCTATCGACGCAGCGGCCGGTAATCACGACTTCCGCGCCAGCATCCAAGGCTGCCGCAATAGGAAAGGCGCCCAGATACGCGTTTGCACTGATCATTTTCTCAGGCATCTGTTTACCGGAAAACATTTCCGTCACACCCTGCCCACGCAATTCGTCAATTCGATCTGTAAGGTTATCGCCTTCAACGGTTCCAATGTTCAATTGAACACCGGCATCGCTGGCAACCATGGCCAGGGCCGCGGCACAGGCAGCAACATTTACACCGCCGGCATTTACGACGACTTTTATGCCTCGGTTTTTAATTTCACTGATCAGCGGTTTCATCACCAAACCAATAAAATCCTTGGCATAGCCTGCCTCCGGATCCTTCTGTTTGGCTCGGACAAGAATGGACATGGTGACTTCGGCAAGGTAGTCAAACACCAGATAATCAACATTGCCCTTCATAACCAGTTGACGCGGTGCTTCCTGTGAATCTCCCCAATATCCGGAGGCCCCACCAATGCGAACGGTTTTTGAGGGCTGTATGCTGGCCATTACGCCTCTCCTTCGCGACGTCTCTGCCACGCTGGCTTTCTCTTTTCCGCAAAAGCCGTTTGCCCTTCTTTTCCTTCTGCTCCCCGGTTGAGAACGGAGAATTTTTCAGCGGAAAACCGGATCATGTCTTCTTCAGGTATAGATCCGACTTTCAACATGATAGCCTTGGTTGCAGCATTGGCCTTTGGACCACATTTCAGGACTTTGGCGACGACATCTTCCAGGGTATCGTCAATCGTGTCGTCTCTGCAGAGATATTGTGCGATACCGTATTCATACGCCTTATCGCCGCCGAACCTCTCCGCGGTCAGCGCCAATTGACGCGCCCGGGTCAGGCCTATCCTTTTCACCACATAGGGGGCGATTTGGGCTGGTGCGACGCCAAGGGTCGTTTCCGGCATGCCCATTTTCGCGGTTTCCGATACGATCGTAATATCCGCGAGGCAGGCATATCCCATACCACCGCCAAAAGCAGAGCCTTCGACAACAGCGATGGTTGTTTGTGGAAGGTTTTCAAATCGCAAGAAGGCCATACCAGCCCCGCGGTTCCTTTCCATGATCGGATCACTGTCTTCCGTGACGATATCTTCCGCCATATTTCGGCGTTCCTTGATATCACCTCCCGCACAAAAATGACCTCCAGCCCCGCGCAGAATAACAACACGTACGTCTTCGGTACCAGCCAGCCACTCCACGACGGCAGCAAACTCTTCCCCCATCTGGCTATTGATTGCATTGCGCTGGTCGGGTCGATTGAAGGTAAGATTTAACCTTGGTCCCTGCACGTCCAAAAGCAGAAACTCACATTTTGGTAGATCCGGCATTTTATGCTCTTTCTTTTAATTTGGCAGACAAGATTAGGAGGCGGTCACATACTGCTTAAACATATCCTTAAACCGCTCTATTTGGGGAGAAAGTTTTTCACCATCCCCGGCAATAATTCTTGTCAGGGCCAATCCACGGAAGGTGATCATCATCGTTGACCGCCATGAGACGATTTCATCTAAATCCCGGCCGGTATCCGCAAAAATTTCCTGCCAGGTCAACGCCCGTTGTCGTTCCAGTTCTTCAAGAGCTGATGTTATCGCGGCGCTAAATTCAAGGTCATTTCGACCTCTCATGGTTATCTCCATGAAGGCTGTGTAGGCTTCTCCCTGAAACCCCCGCCAGTACTCGTCAAAAACCCGATCCAACCTTTCCTGCAACGGCAGTTGTTTAAGTTGTTCGGTATTCAGATGTTCAACAAGTCGAGCTGCAATCTCATTGATACTGGCGACAAGAAGAGATTTCGGGCTGTCAAAATGATACTGGATGGCGCCTCGGGTCATGCCCGCCTCACGGGCGACATCCTGCGTCGTGAGCTGAGAGGCTCCTTTTTCGTGCAGCAATTTTATCGCTGCATCGACAAGCTTCGTCCGTGTTTCAATGCGTCGTTCTTCCTGCCGTTTTCGCCCTGTGCTACTTGTCTCAGCCACCGTTGCCATCGGCATCGACTCCTATGTATAAATTGGTTTGCCATTGCTCAGCGAAAACCGGAATTCAAGTTCGTTCAATTTATCAATTGAAACATTCATTCATGAATGTTAGTATTTTCCCAACAAAAAGACAATCCAAATATACGATATGCTGAACTCATTTAGCACATCCATTGGACAGAAGGTGGAATACTAGCATGCAATTCACCCAAGAACATCGCGAGCTGTCAGACAGCCTCAAAAAATTTATCGAAGCAGAAATCAATCCCTATGTCGATGAATGGGAGGAAGCAGAAATGTTTCCGGCCCATGAACTCTTCAAGAAAATGGGAAATATGGGGTTTCTCGGGATCAGCAAACCGGCTGAATTTGGCGGCAGTGGACTGGACTATTCATACGAAGCTGTCTCTTCTGAAGCCCTCGGATATATAAACTGCGGCGGTGTCGCCATGGGGATTGGCGTACAGAGCAATATGGCCACACCTGCTCTCGCCCAGCATGGCTCCGATGCCTTGCGCCGAGAGTATCTTGTTCCGGCATTACAAGGAGACATGGTTGCCTGTATTGGCGTGACAGAAGCGGAGGCGGGCTCCGATGTTGCAAGCTTGAGAACCACGGCCCGCAAAGATGGTGACGATTATGTCATCAACGGATCGAAAATGTACATTACCAATGGGCTGCAAGCGGACTGGATTTGCTGCCTCGCCAATACAGGCGATGGGCCCGCCCACAAAAATAAAACCTTGATTATTATCCCAATGGATAGTCCCGGCATCACAAAGCATAAAATTAGAAAAATTGGCATGATGTCATCGGACACGGCGCAACTTTTCTTTGATGATGTACGGGTTCCCCAAAGCAACCGAATTGGAGAAGAGGGGAAGGGGTTTATCTACCAAATGCAGCAGTTTCAGGAAGAAAGACTGTTTGCTGCCGCTCGTGGGCCACGTGTCATGGAGGAGGCCATCAACGAGACCATAGAGTATACTCGGCAACGAAAAGCTTTCGGGAAATCCATTCTTGATAATCAGGTAGTCAATTATCGTCTGGCAGAGCTGCAAACAGAAGTCGAAGCATTACGCGCCCTCACCTATCATGCAGTTGAAAGATATGTTGCCGGAGAAGATGTCACGAAGTTGGCGTCCATGGCGAAGCTTAAGGTTGGCCGCCTTCAGCGCGAGGTGATGGACAGCTGCCTTCAATATTGGGGTGGACAGGGTTATGTCTGGGAATCGTCCATTTCCCGGAGATTTCGGGATTTCCGCCTGACCTCCATTGGCGGTGGCGCCGACGAAGTCATGTTGAAAGTCATTACGAAATTGATGGGAATATCTCCCTCGTGATCTCTCATCGGTATCTCAAAGAATAAAGGCACGATTTATGGATCTAAATGACCGCCCAGAACATAATGCCTTTCGCCAGGAAGTACGTCAGTTTCTCGACGCTCATAAAGATACCGCGCCTTCAGAAACCGCGCATTCTTACCGGTTGTTACCACGACCTTATTCCGACGCTATCAAAGCCTGGCAAAAACTACTGGTCGAGAAAGGATATGCCAGTCGCACCGTACCAAAGGCCTATGGCGGCTATGGCGCAGAACCCGACATTCTTGAAAACCGAATTATAGCCGACGAATTCTTCGCCGCCGGCATGCCGCAAGGACTTTATAGTCAGGGCATTTCCATGCTCGTGCCCACACTTCTGGAGCACGGAACGGAGGAGCAAAAGAAAACCTGGATTGGCCCGACAATTCGTGGGGATATTATGTGGTGCCAAGGCTACTCGGAACCAAACTCTGGGTCGGACCTGGCTAGCCTGCAGACAAATGCCATTGAAGATGGCGACGATTTTCTGATTAATGGATCAAAAATCTGGACTTCCTCTGCGCATATTACGCCGATGATTTTCTGCCTCGTGCGGACGGAGCCAGACGCTTCTAAATATCAAGGGATCAGCTACCTGATTTTCCCCATGGATACACCGGGAATTGACGTTCGGCCTTTGCAAACCATGACCGGGCATCCTTCCTTCAACGAAGTTTTCTTCACAGACGTTCGCGTACCGAAATCCGCCGTTGTCGGCGGACGGGGAAATGGATGGAAAGTCGCCAATAGCACGCTTAAGCATGAGCGGGGCATGCTCTCAAACGCCAACGGTTCACTCGAACGCTTGAACAAGATTTCTTCGCTGCTCAAGAAAGAAACCCTGAACGGGTGCCCGCTTTGGGAAAATAAAAACCTGACAGATCGGTTCGTCTCCCTGCAGGCCCGGGTTCAAGGCATGCGGTTTCATGAAATGCGCCTTTTAACCCGCACCAAGAACGGAAAGCCGCCCGGACTTGGAGATATGGTCTGCAAGCTTTTGGGCTGCGAGTTAAATCATCAGCTCGACGCGCTCGCCATTGATGCCCTTGGTGAAATCGGCGTTCTGTATGATGGCATCCCTTCGGTGGCGGAAGATGGCATCTGGCAGCAATGGTATATGTATGATCTCGGCCTCATAATCGGCGGCGGCACAGCACAAATTCAAAAAAACATCATCGCGGAACGTGGGCTGGACATGCCGCGGGAACCGCGTGTTCAGAAAGGTTCCTAACATGTATTTCGGCCTTTCTGAGGAACAGCTCATGATACAGGACAGTTTTCGGGGCCTTTTGGACCGAAATGTGACGCTGGAGAGTATCCGCCGAATTAGTACCGGCAATGAGCCTTTCGACGCGGCTCTGTGGCAAGAGCTGGTTGGACTTGGCATGACGGCGCTTTTGATTCCGGAACAATATGGCGGCGCGGCGCTTGGTCTGATTGAGGCCGTTGTTGTTGCGGAAGAACTTGGGAAACGCGCCGCACCCGTGCCATATGCCGGAACGGCGGTTGTTGCGCCATTGGCGATCATGCTGATGGCCGACGAGACGCAAAAATCTGAATGGTTGCCCAAACTTGCAGACGGGACAGTCCGCATCGGCATTGCCCTTTCCGAACTGGCCAGTGGTGCCCGGCGGGGTTCAGGTCTGATCGCAGAAAACGGATCTCTTACCGGCACAGCGTCCTTTGTTGTGGACGCCGCCGACGTTGACGCCTTTATCGTCGCTGATAGCCAGCAAGGATTTCATCTGGTCAGCGCGGATTCAATTGGTTTGGAAATCACCCATTTTTCCACCATCGATGGGACCCGCCCGATCGCCGAGCTGAAGTTTCAAAATGTGCAGGCATCCGGGCTTCGACAGACGACGCCGGACAAAATCGATAGAGTACTCAGTGCCGGACGGATCGTCCTGGCTGCAGAAAGCTTCGGCGCGGGCGAGGAAATGTTGCGACAGGCCGTTGCCTACGCGAAAGAGCGCAAGCAATTTGACCGGGCAATCGGGTCCTTCCAGGCCGTCAAACATATGTGCGCGGAAATGGCGGCAGAACTTCAACCGTGTCAGGCATTGATATTGTATGCCGCCTACGCCTTTGGCGCCAATGCAGACGATACAGACGATGCGGTGCTGTCCGCGCTGCTCGCGAAATCGCAAATGGACGATGTCGGCCGCTTTGTTGCGCGGACAGCGACCGAAGTCCATGGCGGTATGGGTTATACGGATCTGATGGGCCTGCATTTCTGGTTTAAACGCATTGGCTTTAATCGCGCGACATGGGGAGCGCCGGAAAAACTACGCGCTGATGCCGCCCGATTGCAAGGTCTGGGATAGGTAAACCTTAAAGCGCCGCCGCAAGATAACTCGCCTGATTTATCGCCCGTTTTGCATCAAGTTCCATGGCTTCATAGGCGCCGCCAACCAGTTGGGCTGAGGCGCCCTCTTCCACCAGTTGATCATAAAGCTCTCGTTTTGGCGTCTGCCCGGCGCAAATGATCACCGTATCGACGTCCAGTATTTCATATTGATCATTGATCCGCAGATGCAATCCGTCATCATCTATCTTCAGATACTCTACCCCATTGATCATTTTCACACCGCGTCTTGCCAGCGCCAGACGATGTGTCCAGCCAGTGGTTTTACCAAGGCCGCGTCCGACAGGTGTTGTTTTCCGCTGCAGAAGCGTCACTTCCCGATCCGCCGCTTCGACCACAGGCTCAACACCGGTGACACCACCGCGTGGATGGTTCTCAAAATCGATCCCCCATTCCCTGGCAAATATATCTATATCAAGTGCGGCCGATTTACCGGCATGCATGATCTTCTCGGCCACATCAAACCCGATACCACCGGCTCCCATAATCGCGACTTTTTTCCCGACCGGAACTGTTCCGTTGATGACATCAATATAGCTCACCACTTTTTCATGGGTGATCCCGTCGATGTCGGGGACACGCGGCGTGATGCCGGTCGCGACAATGACTTCGTCATATCCTTTTGCCAATAACATCTCTTTACCTACAGATATATTGAGGTATAGAGATATTTTTCGTTTCTCGATGATGCGGTTAAAATAGCGGATCGTCTCGTAAAATTCCTCTTTACCCGGGATCTGCTTAGCAAGATTAAATTGCCCGCCAATTTCAGACGACGCATCGTAAATCGATACGGTATGACCGCGTTGAGACGCCACATCCGCGTAAGCCAGTCCGGCAGGGCCGGCGCCGATGATAGCGATATTCTTCGGGTTTTCACTCGCCACATAATTAAGCTTGGTCTCGTGGCAGGCGCGCGGATTTACCAGGCAGCTTACTTCCTGGTGTCCGCCAAACGTATGATCCAGGCAAGCCTGATTGCAGGCAATACAGGTATTGATCTCATCTTCCCGGCCTTCTGCCGTTTTCCGCATAAAATCCGCATCGGCCAGCATTGGCCGGGCCATAGAGACAATGTCCGCATCGCCCTTGTCCAGAACCGCTTCCGCCACGTCCGGCATGTTTATCCGGTTGCTGGTGATGGTCGGTATTTTTAGTTCTTTGCGCAATCGACCTGTCACACCCGCAAACGCCGCGCGCGGAACCATGGTCGCGATCGTCGGCACAGCAGATTCATGCCAGGTGAAATGGGTGCTGATAATCGTCACACCGACCGCTTCCAGTTTCTTGGCCAGCGTAACAACTTCCTCCCAGGACATCCCGCCTTGTAACATGTCCATGGCGGCGATGCGGAAGACGAGTATAAAGTTCGGCCCGACAGCGTCGCGAATACGGCGCATCAGCTCAAGCGGAAAGCGCATCCTGTTTTCATAGGATCCACCCCACTGGTCGGTCCGTTGATTGGTTTTTTCGACAAGGAAGGTACTGACGAGATAGCCCGCCGATCCAATCATCTCGATGCCATCATACCCGGCTTCCTGCGCCCTTACAGCGCAATTCACCATATCGGCAATTTGTTTCTCGATCCCTGCTTCATCCAGTTCATGGGGCGTATTGGGGGAAATGCGAGAACGGATTGCAGAGGGAGCCACGGCCCCTTTATTCCGTGCAAGCGGCCCCATATGCAGGATCTGCATACAAATTTTCACATCCTGATCGGCATCGTGAACGGCTTCCGTGATGAGGCGATGCTGGGCTGCCTCTTCTGTCGTCGACAGCTTCGCCCCCATACCGCCTTCCAGATTTGGCGAAATGCCACCGGTGATGATCATGCCGACACCGCCGCGCGCGCGCTCCGCAAAATAGGGCGCCATGCGCTCAAATCCGCCCTCTAGCTCTTCCAGCCCGGTATGCATGGACCCCATAAGGGCGCGATTTTTCAGCCTGGTAAATCCAAGATCCAATGGGGCGAACAGGTTTGGGTATTTTTCAAGTGCCGACATGGTGCTACTTCTCTTTATTATCGAAATTCTTATGCGTGACGTGTTCCCGCGGCCGGCGGAGTACGGGCTGGTCCCGCAAAACATTGGGCAACGGCCATCCATCGCGTCGCAATGTCACCGGTCACGTTCAAGCTTGTATCGGCAATATTGCGAGTCTGGGTTACAACCTGACAAAATTCCGCAGCGTCCCCCTCAATCAGATCCGCTGCATTACTTTCATTCCACTCCCAAATATCGCCGGAGGGTGCCGTAAGCCTTATATGAGGGACATCATCAGGTATGGTTTCTTCGCGGTTCTTAAATGTCCAGCCAAAGGTGTTTATGCCCATGACAGCGATACTTTTGATCCGATCCTCATTTTGCCTTTCGGCCCCCAGCAAATCATAGATCTCCTGGGCATGCGACCAGGTTTCCATTAACCGGGCAGAAATACTGCTTCTTGCGCTCATACTGGGGCCAACCCATTTTAGCCGCTGCTTTGGATCGGCGGCGTGAAAGCGATCGGCCATTTCGTGATAATAGTCATGCCAGGCGTCCCGGAGCGCAATCCCTTTCAAACCCTTGAGCATTTTATCTGTTGCATCAACCAACGAGCCGGACGTCTCCTGAAAGACTTTTAATTCTGAATAGGTTTGCACGAAGGCGTCTTCGTCGGACAAGGTCAAATCGGCGACATAGTTGAAGTAATGCAAATGCTGCAGGACATCATTAATCGTCCAGTCCATGAACAAGGTGACCTTGTCATAATCGTCCTCTGACAAGGGTTTGATAAGGTCGTAAAGAGCTTCACTCTCATCTCTAAAGTCATACGCTTCTGCTAACATCGATATTCTCCCACCCTAAATCTGCCGGCTTATTCTGCCGCTTCTATTTCGATCAAAAAATCGTCTACAGCGACCTGATGGGAGGCTTGTGCCGTAACCTCGCTCACCACACCATTGATATCCGCCAGAATATCATGCTGCATTTTCATGGCTTCCAAAACGGCCAAACGATCCCCGGCTTTAACTTCATCACCGGCCTTAACAAGGACATCCAGCAAAGTCCCATGCATCGGCGCGACAATCCGTCCATTGCCGGCGGCGACTTCTGCATTTTGCGCAAACGCGATTGAATTGCGGAAATGATGTATGCGCCCCTGCTCCGACAGATCCAGAACATTGTCTGTGGATCCATCATACTGCACGCGGTGGCGTCTCTCATTTACCCGTAGCGTCGCTGTATCCTTTGTCATGGAAACAAGGTCAACAAGGATAGTGGTCTCCCCATGACATACTTCATACGAGCCGTCCCGCGTCGGAGAGACAGTTAGGTCAATGGTTTCATCGCCCCAAATATAGATATATCGGGTCAGCAAACTACCCCCGCTCGACCAATCCTGTAACTGAGAGCTGCCAAAAATCGCTTTGGTTCGCACTTTCTCTCGCTCACATTGATACTGGATAACGGCAGCCATAGCCGCTTGGTCGGGCGACGGCAGATCAACCGCGAGATCCTCATCGGAAAATTCTTGCGCAATAAAGGCCGTTGTCGCCGACCCATCTGCAAAACTTTCTTTCGACAACACATCGATCAGAAAGCCGCGGTTGGTCGTCAGGCCAAAAAGCACGGTTTCCTTGAGCGCGTCAATTAACCGATGCCGGGCAATTTCTCTCGTTTCCCCATAAGTCACCACTTTGGCAATCATCGGATCGTAAAACGGCGATATATCCTGTCCCGCTTCTATTCCGCTATCAAACCGGACACCCTCTCCCGCTGCCGGTTTCCATTTCGAAATCGTCCCCGTGCAGGGAAGAAAGTCCTGAGCTGTATCCTCTGCGTAAAGACGCACCTCGATAGCATGCCCGGTCAGCGAAATTTCGGATTGTTCAAGGCCAAGCGAACGGCCTTCAGCCACTCGAATTTGCAAGGCAACCAGATCAAGGCCGGTGATAAGCTCGGTAACCGGATGCTCCACCTGCAGACGCGTATTCATTTCCAGAAAATAGAATTTACCACCGCTATCGAGCAGGAATTCGACTGTTCCTGCGCCCCTGTACTGAATACTCCGGGCTGCCTCCACAGCTGCCGC
>Ga0315336_1002360_pt1 | contig 29265 bp, 15 predicted proteins | sample ASW5metaG_FD_204512 | JGI IMG/M metagenome (GOLD analysis project Ga0315336, IMG submission 204512) | Ammonia-oxidizing marine archaeal communities from Monterey Bay, California, United States - ASW #5 | ecosystem: Environmental > Aquatic > Marine > Intertidal zone | place: USA: California... | reverse complement strand
GGGCGAGATCGCGCGACTCGCCCAGGTCGTTTGCCAGGTCGAATAGCTGCCAGTCATCGCCCTGACCGCGCTTTGGGTTGCGCAACAGCTTGAAGTCGCCGACACGAACGGCCGTGCGGCGGCCTTGTCGCCAGAATAGGACATCGTGCGGCCTATCGGCTGTTTCGCCGAGCAGGTAGGGCATCAAGTCGACGCCGTCGATTGGCTTGCGGGGAAGCGGTGCACCGGCCAACGCCGCACTAGTGGCAAACAGATCGAGTGCCGTGACCGGCTGGTGGTACTCCTTGCCGCGTGGCAACGTTCCGGGCCATTGCATCATAAACGGCACACGAATTCCTCCTTCATAGACGCTGCCTTTTTCACCCCGCAGCGGCGCGTTCGAAGACGTCAACTCGCGGGTCGGTCCGCCGTTGTCCGACAGGAAGAAGACGATCGTCCGTTGTTCCAACTGTGCTTCGCGCAGCGTCTTCATCACAGCGCCGACCGAATCATCAAGGTTGGCGAGCATGGCAGCGAAAACTCGCCGTTGGACGTCCTCGATGTGCTCAAACCGTTTCATGTACGGATCCGACCCCTGTAGCGGGCTGTGTACGGCGTTGTAAGCCAGTAGCAAGAAAAAGGGCCGATCCCCAGTGCGCTGGATAAAGTCGATCGCCTCGCGGGTGAATGCATCGGTCAGATACTCGCTTTCGGCGACCGGCTGACCACCGCGCAGGATCGGATTGTCCGCGTCGTAGGCCGGCTCGTCGTATCCCATGTGCGTGGAGAAAACGAGGCTCCCATCCGCATTCGCCCAGCGGCCTTGGCCCCCGCCGGGCAACGTACGCCGCCGCAGCATCGTTGTCACGCCGTGCCAAGGGGGCGGCACGAAGTAATGGCCTTCGTGCAGGAAGCCGAAAAACTCGTCGAAGCCTCGTCGCTGGGGGTGAAAAGCCGCCGTTCCGCCCAAGTGCCATTTGCCGATGATCCCCGTCGCGTAGCCGGCGTCGTGCAGTACATTTGCCAGCGTCCGCTCAGATGACGGCAGCCCGGCTTTGGGGTTCTCGTTTTTCGCACCGACGGGGTTGAACTCGTGCCCGAATCGTGTCTGAATGCGTCCGGTCAATAGGCCCGCTCGCGAGGCGCTGCAGTACGAAGCCGACACGTAACCGGACGTAAAGCGCACGCCCGCTGCGGCGATCGAGTCGATATGCGGCGTGGGAATCTGCGGGTTGCCCTGGCACCCCAATTCACCGTATCCGAGGTCGTCGGCTAAGAGAATCACGATGTTCGGCTGCTCGGAGCCGTTTACGAAACGCGAGCCAAGCGACAACGCGATTACAAATGCCAATAGCGGCAACGTTCGCGCCTTAGTGCAAGCCATGGTCTCAGTTCCAGCTCGCACGCCCGGAAAGCGGCAAGACTTCGCGAACGCCATCCACGTTGTCATCGGCGATCATTTGAAAAGGCGTGCTGTTAAGGGCCTGCCGACTCGCGATGAACGACTGACGTCAAACCGGCTGAAAGCATCGCGCCCGACCGGTCACGTCAGGGAGCGACGACCCTGCTTTGTGCGTCTGCTCCCGATTCGACGGCCTGCATTTCGATCTCGGCTTCGGAATGCTGCTGGAAGGCGCCGCGGTCTTCGGTCGGTTTTTTCGCTTCGTGAGACACCTTGACCGTCCAACGCGCCAGACCGAAGGGGACGTCCGAGCTTCTCCAGAGCGTGGCTTCATTGGTCGACCGGCTCACGTGGTTCTCCAGCTTACGCGTACCTTTGAGCCGGGTTGCGATGGCGGGGCCGAGTGCCACGTCAGCGTCTTCCTCGGTGCCTTCCTGCGACATGCGGCGAAAGTGCGGTAGCAATGTCAACAGCGGGTAGACTTGAAGAACCTTTGATTTGATCTCGACGGCCGGCTTTTCGCCGATCTTCCGATAACCTTTTACGATCGGTAGGTACGAAACCAGTATCTGTGTGTCGTCGACCTGGGCCGGAATGACCCGCGATTCGGGAACGAGCACCTTAACAATTCGGCGACCCGTGGGTCCCGGGTCGATGCCCTCTTCGGTCGGCGTGCCGGTCACCGATTCGATTTCGATCCAACGGCACGGCTGCATCTTTCCATCGTATTCAGCCATCTCCTGGCCAACCGATTTCAGCGTCAAATGTTGAAGCCATTCGGCTGTCTCATCGCCGGCTGCCGAATCGGGGCGAAGCTCGGTTAGGGTGGACGTCCCTTCGTAGCGGATCCACGTTCCATCTTCTTCGGGAAGTTCCCAAATCAAGCCTTGCGCGCAAGCCGCGCCGGAGTGACCCAAGATCACACTGAACAAAATGGCAATTGCCCATGACCGGTTTCGGCAGTTCATCAATATGCTCGCTTCATCACATGGAATGGGGCAGCCGGTTGATTGCCGATCACCCAAGTTGCCATGCACGCTGTCCGTGGCAACGTCCAACTTCCAGTGTCTCACACAAATCAGCCGATGACAAGACCTTCCAGCGCTCACTTCGGCTGCCGACGAGGGAGATCTGGCGAGCGAAACCAGTGCATTTGACCGTTTCAGGGCGGAATCGTTTCAAACAGCGACAACGCCGGCCGACCGAACTTCTTGACCACCCACGCGGGCCGACCTAGACTGAAGCGAGCGCGGAACCGCCCGTGGTCCGGTTCTGACGATCGACTCAATTATTCAAGCCGGGACGTGATCGACGCTCATCGGCTGACAGGAGAGCTTGCCATGTATCGCCTCGGCTCGAATCTGGGACTGGTCCTTTTCCTCTCGCTGATCCCGTCGACAGCAACATTTGCCGCGGCTGCGGATGAGCGACCCGTCAAAGCCACCCAGCCAGAACCCGAGCCTCCCAAGCCCCAAAAAGCGCAATGGGCCCGTATCGACATCAAAGGGGCTTATCCGGAAAAGGCTTCACTGCCGGGGCTGTTCGGTGGGATCGCCGAAAGTCTGGCTGCCGGAATTGCCCGCATCGACAAAGTGGCCGACGACAAAAAGGTGTCTGGCCTGGTGCTGCGAATTGACAATCCGACCATCGGCTGGGCCAAGCTGAACGATCTTAGGCAGTCGATCGGACGCGTCCGCGCGAAAGGGAAAAAGGTTTATGCCGTCTTCGATTCCGCATCGACGATGCAGTACGTGCTCGCGACAGCCTGCGATCAAATTGTGATGCCGGAGTCGGGCACAGTTTCGGTGCTCGGCCTACGCGCGGAGGTCAGCTTCTACAAGAATCTGTTCGATAAGTTGTCGCTCCAGGCCGACATGCTTCGCGTGGGCGAATACAAGTCGGCAGCCGAGCCATACACGCGCACCGAGATGAGCCCCGCCTTCCGCGAGGAAATGGAGGCCATGCTCGATGATTACTTTGACCAGATCGTCAGCGCGATCGCCGAGTCGCGCGGGCTGGAGCGCGAGCAGGTGATCGCGGCGATCGATTCCGGGCCTCTCACGGCCGCGGCCGCCAAGGAACTTGGTCTGATCGACCACGTTGCCTATGCAGATCAACTTTCGGATCTGATCAAGGCCGGCAACGATTCGCTCAACATCACGTACGCCGAGCGGTATGGCAAGAAGAAAGTCGACACCGACTTCAGCGGTTTCACCGGCATGGTCAAGTTGATGAACATGATGATGGGTGTCGAACCTCGCAGCCGCCGCAACCTGAAAAAGAAGATCGCCATCATTCACGCGACGGGGGCCATTATGACGGGCCGCAGCCAGTCGGGTGCCTTCGGGGGTGAAACGCTTGGGTCGGCCACGTTGATCAAGGCAGTTCGCAAAGCCCGAGACGATGCTAAGGTGGTCGCCATCGTGCTCAGAGTCGACAGCCCCGGCGGCAGCGCACTCGCGAGCGACCTGATGTGGCGGGAGCTCGAACTCGTGGAGAAGCCGTTTGTCGTCAGCATGGGTGACGTCGCAGCCAGCGGCGGTTATTACATCTCGATGGGCGCTGATACGATTTTCGCCGAGCCGGGAACACTCACCGGATCGATCGGGGTTGTCGGCGGAAAATTCGCCATGCAGGGGTTGTTCGACAAGATCGGTATCACCACGAGCGTGATCGGGCGCGGCAAGAACTCCGGCGCGATGAGCGGACTTTCGGCCTTTACCGATGGCGAACGGCAAGCGATGCAGAAAATGCTCGACGACATCTATGGACAATTCACGACCAAAGCTGCCAAGGGACGAAAGATGGATGTCGTCAAACTCGAAAAACTGGCCCGCGGCCGAGTTTACACCGGTCGGATGGCCCTAGAAATCGGACTCGTCGATCAGCTGGGCACGCTCGAAGATGCCGTCGCACATGCAAGAGAACTCGCCGGGGTGAAGCCCACAGAGACAATCGACAGGCTCATATTGCCCAAGGCAACCAGCCCGTTCGAGAGTCTATTCGGCCCGATCGACGCCGAAGCGGCCGTTGGGCCCGGAGCAACCGGATCGCTGGTCAAAACAGTTCGTGATCTCTCGCCGGAACTTGCCGAATCGCTTCAGTCGTTACAGATCATCAACATGCTGGCGAACGACCCGCGACTGACGCTAATGCCGTTTCGCGTAAAGATTCGCTAACGCGCGTTCGACATGAGTGTAGCGGGTTCTGGTGGCGTAGAGACGATATTCAAAGACCACAAATCGTCCGATAGCCGCCACAGTTGTCCCGAACGAGATCTAGAGCGCGCCGCGAAACTGTAGCGACTCAAATGCGGGTGCTTCAGCTTCAATCGCGTCTCGAGTCGCTACAACAAAGCTAGACCTGGTCTTGCGGCGATTTTTTGTTTCGTCGGCCGGCGCAGTGACATCGCCGAAGCGCGAACGTTCCAGTCGCATGCGTCCCGGTTTCAGCAGTCGCATTCTTTGGCCCAATCCGGTCGCTCGTAACACGGACGGCTGCGCTGTATCCTGGGGGCATCCTATCGCGCGCGTGCGACGGAATCGCGCTGCGCCGATGGTGCAAACACTGCCTTGAGGCCGTGATTCGTTGTCGCAAACAATGCCGTCCCAACGCGAAGGCACACCCTCATGCTGATTTTTGATGCGCATCTCGACATCGCGTGGAATGCCCTGGAGTGGAACCGCGATCTCATGCGGCCGGTAAGTGAGCTGCGCGACTTCGAGCGCCAATTTGATGGCATCGTGCCGGGCGACTGCACTGTCAGTTGGCCCGAACTCAGACGAGGTCGCGTCGGCACCATGATTGTGACGTTGATATCGAGGCTGAATCGAAAGGACAAACAACTTTCATTTTACCAGTCGCGCGAGGCGGCTTACGCGGCCGGCCGGGGGCAGATGGCCTACTACGAGGCGATGAGCAAGCGGGGCGTTATTCGCCCAATTGCAAATCGGGAGGCACTCGACAGCCATATCACCGAATGGGAGGATGACTCTTCGGGGGAACCTCCGCTGGGGTACATCCTGAGCATGGAAGGCAGTTGGGCCGTGCTTGCACCTTCTCAAATTTCCGAATGGTACGAGGCGGGGCTGCGAATTTTGGGGCCGGCTCACTATGGCCCCGACTACTATTGCCACGGAACCGGCAGTGTGGGCGGATTGAAGGCCGATGGTCCGGCACTTCTAAAGGAAATGGACCGCGTCGGTATGTTGCTCGACGCCACGCACCTGTCGGATCAATCGTTCTGGGAGGCGCTCGACATCTTCTCCGGTCCAGTCCTGGCCAGTCACCATAACTGCCGGGCCCTAGTCGACGGCGATCGGCAGTTGACCGACGATCAGATTAAAGCACTCGTCGCCCGCGGCTCGGTGATCGGAGCGTCGTTCGACAACTGGATGCTCAAACCGGACTGGAAGATCGGAGTTTCCGACCCCAGTGCCGTATCGCTCGAAGACGTCGTCAATCACACCGATCACATCTGTCAGCTTGCCGGCAATGCTTCGCACTGTGGGATCGGCACCGACCTTGACGGGGGATTCGGGAAGGAGCAAGCGCCGCATGACCTCGACACGATCGCCGATCTCGAAAAAATCGCTGAGATTCTCGACCGCCGCGGCTATCGCAGCGATGACATCGACGGAATCATGTACAAGAACTTCGTCAATTTCTTTCGTAACGCGTGGTCGTGAACGGGTGGCTTTCTTGTTGCCTTCGGCGTGATTACGGTTCATACTGGCTCATTCGAGTTGATGTGCCGCTGAAATCTATTGGCCGGTCAGGCCAGAACTATTGCTTATTGCGGGAAAGGTGACTGTGATGAATCCGGAACGCCGACGTGCGCGGCGACCACTAGGCGGATCCCGACCTTTGGGGGCGGGGCGAAAGGCGCCACAACAGCGCGAACAAACCCGTCAGACGAGCCAGGGACGGGGGCAAAAGCCGAAGGCTTCCAAACAGAACAAAGCCGGTGCCACCAAGGAGCGCAGCCCGGTCGAACGGGCCGTCGTTTGGGGATGCATCGGCGTCATGATCGTCATCGTCATGTTTGAACTTGGGGCGCGGGTCAGCTATTCGCGAGCTTTGACACCGATTCAAGATCAATTTGAGGAAGCAACGCGGCACGAACCGCTCAAACTCGAAACGGTGATTGAAATCGTCGGACAGGGACGACCGCCCGTGCAATCCACCACGAAAAGCGGCACCGCAGAAATCCAGGTCTATACCTGGCGATGGTTCAGCTTCTTCAAAAAATATGCGATCAGCGTTTATGTCCACGAGCGTGAAGGCATAGAATCGGTTTGGGAAGTCAAGACGGGTGCCGAAGCCGAGTAATCGCGCCGGCGTCTCACTCCAACTGTGTTCTGGCGCGCTTGTTCAAGCGACGACCGCAGCATCTCGCAACTAGCGAACCGACGTCGTCCTCGTCTGCGCCGGGAAACGCTGTGGCAAAATAGGCCGCATTGCTTCGATCGCTTTCATCGGCAGACTCGGAAGAGGCGCGCTGAGCCGAATCGACCGCACACGACTCGGCTGAACAGACGCCGATTTCGTCAGTCTTCACGAGCGCGAATGTCGAAGACAGTCGTGGAGTTTCGCCATGGCCGATAGCACGATGCTGGCGATCTTCCATCGCGTTGGCATGTGAGCTTCCGCGCTACGGCAAGACACGAAACCGTTTTGGCCAATCCATCGCACACGATCGTAACATCGTCACGATCGCTTCGACTCGCAGAATGGGACCTGTTAACATGCGCGCGTTTCTCGGCACCTGCTATGCGCGATGCGTCTCGACCGTTGTGCCCGAGGTGCTCACGCGATTGCCGGCGCCAAAACGGCACGAAAAGACCGTCTACCTGACCTTCGACGACGGCCCCACCGACGAAGGAACCCCCGAACTGCTGGATGTTCTGTCAAAACATGACATTCGGGCTATGTTCTTTCTAGTCGGCTCGCAGGCAACACGCTACCCGCATCGGGTGCGTGAAATCCTCTCGGCGGGGCATCTCATCGGCAATCACACGTATTCACACGTTGATGCCTGGTCGGTCTCGAATCGCGTACTGTGCAGGGAACTCATTCGCTGTTCCCGCACATTGGAGGACATCGTCTCGGCCAAACTCAAGTGGATGCGTCCGCCGTTCGGACGAGTCACGGCGCCAATGCTTGCCTGGAGCCGGCGCAATCGCCAACAGATGCTGCTGTGGGACGTGATGCCCCCCGACTTCGAGGCGGGTACCACCGCCGAGCGATTTAACCGCGTTGTGATTGGCGGAGTGCGACCCGGGTCGGTGGTCTGCATGCACGACAACCCTCAGTCGCGATGGGTCACCGCGTCGGCTCTTCGCACCTGCCTGCCGAGACTGATGTCCGAAGGTTGGCGATTCGACACGCCGATTCTGACAGCCGCCTGAAAAAAACGGATCGGCTCGCCACGGCATTCGTCTATGGCAACCGAGTCGTGCCCATCAAGAAACGATCACATTCGCGAGCGGCCCCGCGACCCTCGTTGATCGCCCACACGATCAGGCTCTGGCCGCGTCGGCAGTCGCCGGCAGCGAACACGCCGGGCACGTTCGTGTTGTATTTTTCGTGCCGCGCCGAGTAGTTCGAGCGATTGTCCAACTCGACGCCCAGTTGTTCTGCGACGGTCGACTCCGGTCCCAGAAAACCCATCGCCAACAGGACGAGGTCGGCTTCGAAATGCCGCTCGCTTCCTTCGACCGGACTAAATGGCGGACCATTCTCGATCGGTTTCGACCAATCAACCTGTGTCGTCTTGAGCGACTTCACCCGTCCGTTTTCATCACCGACGAATTCGACGGTCGAGATTTCAAACTCCCGCGGGTCGCGACCGAAAGCGGCGGCCGCTTCGGCGTGACCATAGTCGACGCGGAAGATGCGGGGCCATTGCGGCCAGGAATTGTTCGAGGCTCGCTCATCCGGAGGCATGGGGACGATCTCGAAGTTCACCAGGCTCTTGCATCCGTGCCGCATCGACGTGCCGAGACAATCGGTCCCCGTGTCACCGCCGCCGATGACGATCACGTGCTTGTCCTTGGCACTGATGTATCGGCCGTCTTCGAGTTGCGAATCGAGCAGGCTCTTCGTGTTTGCGTGCAGAAACTCCATCGCGAAGTGGACGCCGTCGAGATCGCGACCCGGAATCGGCAGGTCTCGCGGGCGTGTCGCCCCGGTACACAAGACGACGGCATCAAAATCGTTCTTGAGTTCATCGGCCGAAATGTCGTTACCGATCTCTGTGTTCGTGACGAACGTAATCCCCTCGTCCCGCAACACGTCAACACGCCGCTCGACAACGTGCTTCTCGAGCTTCATGTTCGGAATGCCGTACATCAACAGGCCACCGATTCGGTCGGCGCGTTCGTAGACAGTCACGCTGTGGCCGGCGGTGTTCAACTGAGCCGCGGCAGCCAGTCCCGATGGGCCGGAACCGATAATCGCCACGGTCTTACCCGTGCGCGATTTCGGCGGGTTGGGCTTCACCCAGCCTTCCTCGAACCCCCGATCGATGATCGTGCATTCGATGTTCTTGATCGTGACCGGAGGTTCGTTGATTCCTAGTACGCACGAGCCCTCGCAGGGTGCGGGACAAACGCGGCCAGTGAACTCGGGAAAGTTGTTCGTCTTGTGCAGTCGATCGAGCGCCTCTCGCCAATGATCGCGGTAGACGAGGTCGTTCCATTCCGGAATGAGATTGTTGACCGGGCAGCCAGAGGCCATGTTGGCGATCAAGTCACCGGTATGGCAAAACGGTACGCCGCAATCCATGCAACGGGCACCCTGTTGACGCAGACTCTCCTCCGGCATCTGTTCGTGGAACTCGTTCCAGTCCAGAATTCGTAGCGTCGCATCCCGATCGGTGGGTGTTTCCCGCTCAATTTCCTTGAAGCCTGTTGGCTTACCCATACTGTGTGACCTTCAGTTGATATCGTCTCAAAACCCGCCTAAGGGTTGCGTCTGCCCCGTGGTCATCGATTTCGAACCATCCCGAACGGGATCGATTGTTGATTGCTTCTTGTCGAGAGATGTCCGCTGCGCCGGCCTCCACTGGGCCGGGTTCGCGACCAACCCGGCTCATTCGGCGGCCGCCGCCTTACTTTCTGCTGCCATCTCCTCGAGCGCCCGCTTGTAATCGACGGGCATGACCTTCTTGAAACGCGGCAGTGCGTCTTGCCAATCGGTAAGGAACGAGGCGGCCATGTTCGACCCTGTGTAACTATGGTGGTTTTCGATCAGTTGCTTGAGTTCTGCGATGTCCGCCAGGTCTTCGACCTGCTCCAACGCGACCGTTTCGAGATTACAGTTCGGCAGCAATTCCTCATTGGGGTCGTACACATAGGCCACTCCTCCCGACATCCCGGCAGCGAAGTTTCGACCCGTCGGTCCGAGAACGACGACACGACCACCGGTCATGTATTCGCAGCCGTGGTCGCCGACACCTTCGATCACCGCGTGCGCACCGGAGTTGCGGACAGAAAACCGTTCAGCGGCGACGCCTCGAAAATACGCCTCGCCTTCGGTCGCTCCGTAGAGTGCGACGTTGCCGATGATGATGTTTTCCTCAGCGCGGAACGTGGATGCATCCGGCGGGTAGACGATGAGCCGCCCACCCGAAAGTCCTTTCCCCACGTAGTCGTTCGCATCACCGACGAGTTCGATCGTAATTCCATGAGCCAACCACGCCCCGAGGCTTTGTCCGGCCGATCCGGTTGCCTTGATGTGGATCGTATTGTCGGGCAAGCCGTCAGGTCCCCAGTTCTTCGAGACGTTGTGGCTCAGCGTCGTTCCAAACGCCCGGTCGATGTTTTCGATGGGCATCTGTATGTCGACCTGGGTGCCATCTTGGATCGCCGGCTGGCATTTCTCGATCAACTGGTTGTCGAGCACCTCTTCCAAGCTGTGATCCTGCAACTTCGTGCAATAGACGTCGACGTCGGGATGCGGCTTTCGGGCCGGCGTGAGCATCGGTGACAGGTCGAGACCTTTTGCCTTCCAATGATCGATCGCGTCATCCGGTTCGAGCAGGTCGCAGCGCCCAACCATGTCGTTGATCGTGCGGAATCCGAGTTGTGCCATGATCGTCCGGCATTCTTCGGCCACCATGAACAGATAGTTGACCACGTGTTCGGGCTTGCCGGCGAACTTCTTTCTCAGGTCAGGGTCTTGTGTCGCGATTCCGACCGGGCACGTGTTCAGATGACATTTTCGCATCATGATGCAACCCAGCGTGATCAGCGGCGCGGTCGCGAAACCGAATTCTTCTGCGCCCAGCAGACAGGCGACGGCCACGTCGCGGCCGGTCTTGAGTTGACCGTCGGTTTGTAGGCGAACGCGGCTACGCAGGTCGTTCATGACCAACGTTTGGTGCGTTTCGGCGATCCCCAATTCCCAGGGCAGCCCGGCATGTTTGATGCTCGTCAGCGGGGAAGCGCCGGTGCCTCCCTCGGCTCCTGAAATCAGGATATTGTCGGCGTGTCCCTTGGCGACGCCCGCCGCGATGGTTCCCACGCCCACTTCGGAAACCAGCTTGACGCTGATCCGCGCGGAGGGGTTCGAGTTCTTCAGATCGAAGATCAACTGTGCGAGGTCTTCGATCGAATAGATGTCGTGATGCGGTGGTGGACTGATCAGGCCCACTCCCGGCGTGGAATGCCGCGTCGCGGCGATGATCTTATCAACCTTGTGACCGGGGAGTTCTCCCCCTTCGCCCGGCTTAGCACCTTGTGCAATTTTGATCTGCAATTCGTCGGCGTTCGTTAAATACCAACTTGTCACGCCGAACCGGCCGGAGGCGACTTGCTTGATTGCCGATCGTTTGGAATCACCATTTGGCAACGGGTTAAAACGCTCGTAGTTTTCGCCCCCTTCACCTGTGTTGCTCTTCCCGCCGAGTCGATTCATTGCGATGGCCAGTGATTCGTGTGCTTCGGCCGAAATCGATCCGTAACTCATTGCTCCCGAACAAAACCGCTTGACGATTTCACTGGCTGGTTCGACGTCCTCCAGCGGGATCGGCTTGCCTTCTTTAAATTTGAGCAGCCCGCGCAGAAAACACTGCTGCGCTGATTCGTCGTTGACCATTCGAGAGAAGCGTTCGTAGGCCTGCTGATCGCCGCTGCGGGCCGACCGCTGGATTTCGGAAATCGTGTGTGGGTTCCAGGCATGTCGCTCACCCGTCTTCCGCCATTGAAATAATCCGGGGTTGGGAAGCATTGAGAGTTCTGACTGATCGTGCGGCGGATATCCGAGTGCGTGACGGCGCATGGCCTCGGCGGCGATCACGTCGAATTCGACGCCCTTGATCCGGCTTGCCGTTCCGGCGAAACAAGCATCAACCACTTGGCTGTTCAAGCCGACCGCCTCGAAGATCTGCGCGCCCTTGTAGCTCTGAAGCGTGGAGATACCCATTTTGGCCATCACCTTGAGCATGCCCTTGGCCACGCCTTTGCGATAGGCGGAGATGATCCGCTCGTCGGTCCATTCGGGTTCGAGCATTCCGTCTTCACGGGCCTGCGAAAGCGATTCGAAAGCGAGATAGGGGTTGATGGCATCGGCACCGTAGCCGATGAGCAGGCAATGGTGGTGGACCTCTCGCGCCTCGCCCGATTCCAGAACGATTCCGATTCGAGTTCGCTGTTCGTCGCGGACGAGATGATGGTGCACCGCACCGCAGGCCAACAGCGAACTGATCGGCACGCGCTGCTCGCCCGTTTGGCGGTCCGAGAGCACGATCAAGCTGAACCCGTCGTTGATCGCGCCGGCTGCTTCGAGACAGATTCGTTCGATTGCCGCCGTTAAGCCGCTTTCCCCTTCGGCCTGCGGGTAGGTGATGTCGATTGTCTTCGTCTTCCAGCCGCGGTAATCGAGGTGCCGGATGGCGGCCAATTCTTCGTTGGTCAAAATCGGATGCGGGACGAGCAACCGGTGGCATTGTTCTTCGGTGGTCGCTAGTAGGTTGCCCTCGGGGCCGATGAAGCATTCCAGCGACATGATGACCTCCTCGCGAATCGAATCGATCGCGGGATTGGTCACCTGTGCGAACAGTTGTTTGAAGTAGTCGTACGGCATGCGCGGCTGATCGCTCAAACAGGCCAGCGCCGCGTCGTTGCCCATCGAGCCGATGGGGTCCTTCTTCGCAGCCAGCAGCGGCATGAGCATAAACCGCATGGTTTCTTCCGTGTATCCGAACGCCTGCATACGCTTGAGCAACTCTCCGGAATCGAGAGGCTCGGGCGTCGAGGCTTTGGGAAGTTCACTCAATTGCAGCCGCTGCCGCTCCAGCCACTCTCCGTACGGGCGACGCTCGGCGACGTCGCTCTTGATTTCTTCGTCATCGATAATCCGGCCTTGTTCGAAGTCGACAAGGAACATCTTGCCCGGTTGCAACCGGCCTTTCGACTTGACGTTCGCCGGGTCGATGTCGAGCACTCCCACTTCACTTGCCATGACAACTTTGTCATCGTTGGTGACGTAGAAGCGACTCGGACGCAGGCCGTTTCGGTCCAGTACGGCACCTATGTAGTGGCCATCTGTGAATGAAATCGAAGCCGGCCCGTCCCACGGCTCCTGAAGCGCCGAACAGTATTCGTAATATGCCCGCTTGTCTTCCGGCATCGAATGATGGTTCTGCCATGCTTCGGGAATCATCATCATGACCGCCTCGGGCAGACTGCGGCCCGTGTGCAGCAAGAACTCGAGCGCGTTGTCGAAATTACCGGAGTCGGAACAGTCCGGTTCGATGATCGGGCAAAGCCTTTGCAGATCGTCGCCGAAGAGTTCGCTTTGCATCATGCCCTGGCGGGCGAACATCCAGTTCATGTTGCCGCGAAGTGTGTTGATTTCACCGTTGTGACTCATGAAGCGGTTCGGTTGTGCCCGGTCCCAACTGGGAAACGTATTTGTCGAGAAGCGCGAATGAACCATCGCCAGATGACTGGTGTAGTCCGGGTCTTGGAGATCGGGGTAATAGGGCACGACCTGGTGAGGCGTCAGCATGCCCTTATAGATCAGAACCTTCGTCGAGAGCGAACAGACGTAGAACAACAGGTTCTGATCCATGTCGAGCGTGGGGATCATATGGCTGATCCGCTTGCGGATCACGAACAACTGTCGCTCCAAGGCTTCTTGGTCGAGCCCTTCCGCGGCGGCGACATACAGTTGCTCGATGACCGGCTCGGCCGCGCGGGCCGACGGGCCGATATCGGCCCCATCGGCGTCGGTCGGCAGCGACCGCCAACCTAAGAGCGTCTGCCCCTGTTCGCCGATGACACGATTGACCAGTTCCTTACACAGCCGGCGCTGGTCGGGGTCGACCGGTAGAAAGACGTTGCCTACGCCGTATTGCCCCGCTTCCGGTAGCGCGAGGCCGAGATCGGCTTGCACGACCTTACGCAGGAATTCGTAAGGCAGAGCCGTCAAGATGCCGGCGCCGTCGCCGGTGTTCGCTTCGCAACCGCAGGCGCCGCGATGCACCATGTGCCGCAAGATCCGGTCGGCGTCGTCGATGATCTGCCGCGATCGTTGGCCCTTGATATGCGCCACAAAGCCCACGCCGCAATTGTCGTGTTCGTTGCGCGGGTCATACAAGCCGTGCGCAGCGGGTCGAGTGGCGGGGTACCGTGCCGAAGTACCGTCGGCCGAATGAGCGTCTCGATTTGTATCCATTGTCATTCTTCTCACTTCATCATCCAAGAATTCGGCCGAACGCATGCCGAATCGATCCGTCGGGAACGCGAGCGTCCCGTCCCTTACGGTTGTGCGGTTTCCCGCCACAATAGAATTTGTGGCATGGCCGCTCCTAAAATCGTTGATACTTCTTCTGCTAAGCCGCGTCGGCGGAAAAGCCGCCGGTTCTTGTTTTCGTGTCTTGAAACCGCAAATACAGCAGTTGACGCCGCTCCAACGGGGAACGCCGTCTAGCCCTTGGCTCTCGTTGAGGTGGTGCGACGTCCGTTTCCAGCCGATGGCTGACCCGTTCGAGCCATTCGTGTCTCTGTCGCTGATACGGAGGAATCTCCCGTCTCAGAAGGCTCCTCGCAGTCTTCGTGCAACAACTCAACGAATTTCACCGCGGCACTGGAGAGTGTTCGGCTTCGCTTATGGATGATTCCGAGCGGCCGATCCAGGTGGACGTCGCTGAGGTGCTTCGCGACGATCGACCCCGATTCGGCTTCCCGGCGGACCGTCGGTGCCGGCAGTAGCGCGATGCCGGAGCCGATCTCGACGGCACGTTTGATGTTCTCAATGTTGTCAAATTCGTGAACGACGTTGACCGACACTTTCGCCTTCTTCAGCCAACGATCGACTTCCTTGCGAACCCTCAACTCTGAACTAAATCCGACATATTCTTCGCCGGCAAGGTCATTCAACGAGACGGTGTCCTGAACCGCCAGTCGGTGCCCCGGCGAGACGACCAGCACGATCTCTTGATTCTGCCAGCCGATGCTGGTGATTTCGCCACGATCTTGAGGAAAGGAGACCAATCCGAGGTCGACTTCGTCGCTGCGCACGCGCTCGTACACGTCGTCGGGATGCAGGTATTCCAGCGAAAGGGCACTGTCAGGGTACGTGCTCTCGAATCGTTTGGCGTAGGCGTCCATCTGCGGCAGACCGATCGAATAGATGGCAGCAACCCGAACGCGGCCGGTGACCTTGTTCCGAACGCGCTGCACGCGGTCTTCGATCTCCCGGAAGGACTCAAGCAGCTTTCGGCAACCGTTGAAGTACACATCGCCGGCGTCGGTCAATTCGAACGGACGCTTCGAACGATCGATCAGCTTCAGCCCGAGCCGTTTCTCCAGCATATGAACCGCTTGGCTGGCCGAAGACTGCGAAACGTGATGCACTTCGGCCGCTTTGGAAAAGCTGCGCCGCGTGACCACTTCACAGAAAATCTCTACGTTTTTTAGATGCATCTCGCCTGCCGCACATTAGAAATATCGATGTGAGTTATCGATGAGTATCGAAATTGCGAATACGGCAGTCTATGGATATTGACCTCGCTGAGTCAAGCGACTGGGCAATTCCCGTCAATTTGAAACGCGAAGTTTCGTTTCGCCGAGCATGAAGGCCGGTTGACCAGAATGGCGTACAAAGTTGCCCGTAAACGCGCGGGGTGCATACAAATGTATCGTGTTCGCCGGCTGACAAAGTGGCGGGCAGCAGAGCCCGGCGCACAGAATACCGCTGGCGACGGGACGGATGACGCCCTAGTGTGAGCCACTACAATGGCGGCTATGACCTGCCCGATCGGAACGAACATTCAAAAGGCCGCCGAAATCGTACGAGACGGCGGCCTGGTTGCTTTTGCGACCGAAACCGTTTATGGACTTGGCGCGAATGCGTTAGACGTTGACGCAGTCGCGAAGTTGTTCGAGGTCAAAGAACGGCCCCGGTTCGATCCCATCATCTGCCACATTTCCAGCGCCACTCAACTTGAAACACTGGTTGACGACGTGCCGGACGTGGCCCGGCGAATGGCCGAGTGCTTCTGGCCCGGTCCGCTGACTATGGTGCTCGAGAAGAAACCGTGCGTGCCGGACCTTGTCTCGTCGGGCCTGCCGACCGTTGGTGTGCGAGTTCCCAACCATCCGGTCGCACTGGAATTGCTTCGAGCGGCCGACACTCCCATCGCGGCCCCTAGTGCCAATCGATTCGGTCAGATCAGTCCGACGTGCGCCGAACACGTCGCTGAGCAGTTGGGCGAGAGGATTGACTATATTCTCGATGGCGGCCCATGCCCGATCGGCGTGGAATCGACCGTGGTTGAAGTCACCGAGACGGGCACGCGTCTGCTGCGCCCCGGAGGACTGCCGGTCGAAGAGATCGAGCGCCGGATCGGTGAGGTTGAGATCACCGTTCAACGCGCAGATGACTCCGAACCGGCGGCTCAGCTCGCTCCGGGCATGTTGCCCAAACATTACGCACCGACGACTCAGCTGGTGTTGTCGGCGACACCGGTTGCACCACTCGATGGTGAACGCGTCGGTCTGTTGACGTTGATGCCTCTTGACGAGACGAGCGGGTTTACCGCCGTCGAGGTGCTCTCACAGACCGGACGGCTCGCCGAAGCGGCTGCCGGCTTCTTTGCCGCCATGCGGCGGCTCGACGGGCTTGGGCTCGATCGGATCATCGCCACGCCCTTTCCCGAAGCCGGTTTGGGCCGCGCACTCAACGACCGGCTCCGCCGCGCCTCGGCGCCGTGAGGCGGTGTTAGCGCGATCGCACAAACAGTGCGGCGGGTGACAATTCGGGCGTCCTGTGAGTATCATTTGATGAGCTGCGGAAGATGGCCGCTGTTTTCACGAGACCTCCCCAGAATCCTTGAAAGATCTCCTGATGTCGCTCAACGGTAGTCAAGCGTTCCTGCACATGTTGGCCGAATCGGGAGTCAAGCATCTGTTCGGCAACCCGGGAACGACCGAATTGCCGCTCAACGATGCGCTGGTCGATCATCCACGAATTCAGTACATCCTGGGCCTGCAAGAAGTTCCCGTGATGGCGATCGCCGACGGGTACGCGCAAGCCTCCAGACATGTGGGTGTCGTGAATCTTCACATCAGTTGTGGCTTAGGTCACGCGATGGGCATTCTCTACAACGCCCATCGCTCGGGCACACCGTTAGTCGTGACGGCCGGTCAGCAGCATCGCAAACTCAAATTCGCCGAGCCGTTGTTGTGGTCTGACTTGGTGCAGGTGGCCCGCCCCTATACGAAGTGGGCCGTCGAAGTCGAACGGGCTGAGGACATACCTATGGCGGTCCGCCGTGCCGTGAGCCGCGCGCTGACCCCTCCGACGGGCCCAGTGTTCCTATCGATACCGGTTGATGTTCAACAGGAAATCGCCGAGTTCGATCTGACGTCACAGCCGGCCGTTGATTACCGCGTGCGACCGCCCGTCGAGGCACTGGTGCAAGCGTCTGAAGTGTTGGCACAGGCGAAGAACCCGGCCATTCTCGCCGGCAGCCGGATCGTCGAAGCAGACGGTGTCACGGAACTGGTCGCCGTCGCGGAACTGTTGGGCGCACCGGTTCTCGCCGACCCGGCGACGACCCACGGCCGGCTCAGCTTTCCCTGCGATCATCCGCTTTCGGCTCCGGGCTTGCCTCCCTATTCTCCCGAGATCCGCGAACGGCTCGACGAGTTCGACGTGCTATTTGTGGCCGGCATGGACCTGTTTCAACTGTATGTCTACTTCGAACCGGAACACCCGATTCCCGATCACTTGCGGATCGTCCACTTGGATCAAAACGCGAGAGAGATTGGCAAGAACTACCCGACCGAAGTCGGCGTGTTCGGCGATCCGAAAGCGGGGCTGGCCGAACTCGCGGAGATTCTCGGGAATGAACTTTCCGAGGAACAGCGCGCGGCAAATCGTCAGCGCAGCGAGGCGAGAACCGTCCTACATCAGAAGTTGCGTGAAGAACTCATTGCGCAGGCCGCTTCAGAGTGCGAAGAGCGACCCGTGACGCCCACGACGCTGATGGCCAGTTTGGCCCGCGCATTGCCACCCGAGGCGGCTGTCGTCGAGGAAGCCGTCACGACGACCAACACCGTTCTCGAACGATTGGGGGCCATCAAGGACCCGAGCGGTTACTTCGCGCACCGCGGCTGGGCGCTCGGTTGGGGGTTGGGGTGCAGTATCGGCGTGCAACTGGCATGGCCCGACAGGCCGGTGCTAGGCGTTATTGGTGAAGGGGCCTCGATGTACGGCATTCAAGGCCTGTGGACGGCGGCTCGCTACAAGATTCCCGTCACCTGGGTGATCTGCAACAACTCCCAGTACAACATTCTCAAACTGGGCGCCAAAGCGATGCAGCTCGAACGAGCGACCCAGGACCGCTTCGAAGGCATGGACATCGCTGGGCCGGAAATCGACTTCGTGTCCTTGGCGAAATCGTTCGGTATTCAGGCCGAACGCGTCACCGAACCTGAGGAATTGACTCACAAGGTCAAAGAGTCACTCGCGGGCGACACACCTCGGCTCTTCGACGTTCCCATTCGGCGAACCACTCCGACGATGTGAACGGCATGCGAAAAACTTCTGCCGGACATCGCCTACAATCGAACTTTTGTTTTGTGTGCGAAGCACCGGCGGCGGTATAATTGCCGCCACGATACACCGCGCCGGCAGCCTGGGAAGCTGTCGTTTGCAGGATGCGGCGAGAGATTGTGACCTTCGCCATGCGCGCTTACGTTAAATCTGCGTCGCTGAAATCATCGAATTCATGAGCCGTCATCCGAGGCAGGAAGGGTCGAGCACCGCACATGTCCACAGCCAATCCGGAATCGCACGTTCGCGACACTGACCGAGAGTTTTTTGAACGAGAGCTTGCGTCGTTCGTTCCCGATCGAATCTACGATGCGCACTGTCACCTATGGCACTCGAATCAATACAAGGTTCAGATGCCGGGCGTTCCCGCCGACGTCGGCTACGAGGAATACCGGGAGCTGATTGATTGTTTGCATCCCGGCCGCCCGGTCGATGCATTGTTCATTCCGATGCCGGCTGATGTCGAGGGCATGCAGCGGGCCAACGCTTGGATCGGCGAACAGGCGGCCAAGTCTCCGGGAAGCCGGGGTATTTTCTTCGTCCGCCCGGATGACGATCCCGAATGGGTTCGCGAGCAAGTGAATCGCCATAATCTGAACGGCTTAAAGTGCTACCACACGATGGCGGCCGTCGACCCGACCTGGGAAGCCGACATCGAAGACTTTCTACCCGAGCCGCTCGTGAAGGTGGCTCACGAGGAAGGTTGGGTGATCACCCTGCACATGGTTAAGTCGCGTGCGGTGGCTCATCCGGCGAACATCGCCTGTATCCGCCGCTACTGTGAAACGTACCCGGACATGAAACTGATCCTCGCGCACTCGGCTCGTGGTTTTCAGCCGGCACACAATCTCGAAGGGCTGCCGCATCTGACGGGACTCGACAACTTGTATTTTGACACCAGCGCCAACTGCGAGCCGATGGCCCACGAGTCAATCATCCGGATCATCGGTCACAAGAAGCTGATGTACGGCTCTGACTTCATGGTCAGCCATTTTCGTGGAAAGTCGCTCGGGGCGGCCGATTCGTTCTTGTGGCTCTACGAAGACTCGCCAATTTGGGGCGAAAAGCATCTCAAAGTCGACCCCGTACTGGTCGGGCTCGAGCATATTCGTTCGCTCAAATGGGCCTGCTGGTCGGCACGGTTGAGCGACACGGCCGTCGAGGACATCTTTTTCAACAACGCCGCGGAACTCTTGTCTGTTTGAACAGTTTTTTGAGACGTACGACGACTCGTATTCAACTCATGATCGACAACCTCGCTATTCTGATTGCGGAGAACATTCCCATGCGCAGACCGATGGCAACCTGGCTGAGTATTTTGACGCTCGTCTCATTTTTTGTTGGTGACGTCTCGACGGCCCGCGCCGAGAAGACCGTCAATCCGTCCGGAACATGGAAGTGGTATCGCAACCTCGAAGGCAACGAAAAGGAAGACCAAAGCGTTCTCAAGCTGAAGTACAGCGACGGCAAACTCACCGGTCAATACACGCGAGGCATCTTCAAGGCGAAACTCAAGAACGGCAAACTCGAGGGAGATCAACTTTCATTCGAGTTTGGTGGAGAGTATGGGCTCTTAAAGGTACAGGCACATTTCCAAGGCAAGGTCGGTGAGAATTCGATCATCGGCACAGTCAATCTCGCGGTCGGCGATCAAGCGGGTGAACTGGATTGGGAAGCGAAGCGGTCGCTCGATCACGTAGACGTACACGGAAAGTGGAAATTCCAGATTGAAACGACCGAAGGCCGCGTCATCGAACCGGTGCTCGAACTCACGCCACACGGGAAAGAGACGTTGGGACTTTACACGAGCCCGCTGTTCGGCCAGTTTGCCGCCCAACAGTTCAAAATCAAAGGAGCCGAGTTCTCTTTCTACATCACCGGGGAAAACGACGGACAGTCGTTCAAGGTGACATATGCCGGAAAGCCCAAGGGCGAGTTGGTCAAGGGGACGCTCGAAATTGAGTCCGGCGGCGAGTCGACGACGATGAAATTCACCGGCAAGCGGATGGCGGAGAAAAAGAAGAAAAAGGGTGAGCCGTCGCCGAATTCCTAAGACGCTCGAACCCATCCTGAAACCCGGTTGTGGGCGAAATCGATACTTGAAGACAAGGGAATTTCGGAGTCAACAAAGGGTTTCAGGACTCATTCTACACGAGCTCGTCGATCACCGCACCGTGTTCGACAATGGGAATGGGCCGCCCCTGATGATTCAGGAAGTGCGTGCCGGGATCGATGCCCAACACGTGGTAGATCGTGTGGTGAATGTCACCGGGACGAAGCGGCCGATTGGCGGGCCGCTCACCTTTGGGATCGGTGGCACCGACAATCTGCCCGCCCTTCACGCCGCCCCCGCCGAGCAGGCAAAACATGGAATTCCCCCAGTGATCGCGTCCCGGCGTTCCCTTGCTGAGCGGCGGTCCGCCGTTACCACCGTTGTTCATGCGTGGCGTGCGGCTGAATTCGCCGCAGAGTACGACGAGCACTTTTTCGTAGAGCCCTCGGTCGGTCAGATCGGCAAATAGCGCACTGACAGCCTTGTCGACCCTGGGCAGAGAGGAGTTCATCCCCCCTTCCAAATTCCAGTGATGATCCCAGCCACCGAAATGACAGGTCACAAACGTCGAACCGGCTTCCACCAGCCTCCGCGCCAACAAGGTGCTCTGTCCCCAGCCACTACGACCGTATTTGTCGCGTAGCTTGGCGTCCTCCGAATTGATGTCGAAGGCTTTTCTAGCACGGGCTCCGGTCACGAAGTCATATGCCTGCTCGTCGAAGCGATCCATGGCGGCGACCATTCCTGAAGCGTCTGCGTCGCGGCGAAGTGTGTCGATGCTCTGCATCAGGGCGCGACGATCTTCGAGCCGCTTGACGCTCAGCGACTTTGACACCTGCATGTTCTGAACTTGGAACTTGGGGCTGTTGGGGTCTGAACCGGTTTCAAACGGGTTATGCTGCACGCCGAGAAAATCTCCGCCGAAATAGCCCGGGCGCAGACCGATGCTGCTGGCAACCGGTACCGAGACATATGCGGGCATCCCTGATTGACGCGCTCCAAGCACCTTCGTGGCCATCGAGCCAATTGACGGAGAACGAATGGCCGTGTCTCCGCCGCGACCGGGACGGCCGGTCAGCATCCAGTGACCGCCGGCAAAATGACCGCCGTTGTTGTGGTACAACGAGCGGACGATCGAGAACTTGTCGGCGATCTGAGCCTGCAACGGGAACAGCTCGCCGATATCAAAACCCGGCACGTTGGTGCGGATCGGGTTCCAGATCCCGCGCACTTCTGCTGGGGCCTCCGGCTTAAGGTCGTAGAGGTCAAGATGACCCGGGCCGCCATCGAGCCACAGGAGAATGACCGACGTGTCCTTTTTCGGCAAGCCGGCTGCGGCCGATTGCTCCTTGGCGCGCAGAATCTGCGGCAAACCGGCGGCACCCATTCCCGCAACGCCGATTTGCAGGAAACTCCTACGTCTCAGGCCATCACAATACTTGCCCGTTCGGCCGGTTTCGATCCGCAACATTTTTCCACCCCTGACACGAAAGAGCATCACTGTGTCAACGCATCGATGTTTGTTGATCGATTGGTATTGTAGGCATCCCAAGCGAGCCGAGTCAATTCGTATGACCATTTCGCCGTTTTCCAACGGCGGCAAATCGCTGGGTGGTGTTGTGGGAGTCTTTCGAGAACACTACATTGAATCGGCCGTGCATGGCGCTTCCCGGTTGTCTGGGGTGAGGACTTCCGGCAGCCGGAGGAAGGCCGATGCTAATTCCGTGGCTGCGCTGTTGTCTGCAATAGGTTCGCTCACAGTTTCCGAATCGCGTCCGATGGGTTCTGGCGATCTGAAGGCGCCTCTCACGACAAGAGGCGAGTCTCGACCATGATTCGAACGGCTCTCAAGAACCCATACCTGGTCATCGTACTCGTGTTGATGACACTGGTGATCGGCGGTGTGAGCCTTACGCGCATTCCGGCCGACATGCTGCCGACGTTCACGACGTCGGCGGTTCAGGTCGTCTGCTTTTATCCCGGAATGCCCCCCGAGGTGATGGAACAGGACATCATGAGCCGCTTGCAGCGGTGGACGGGGCAGTCTTCGGGAATCGAGCACCAGGAAGCCAAAGCGATGCAAGGGGTCTGCGTCGTCAAGGACTTCTTCCACGAACAGGTGACGCCCGCTGAAGCGATCAGCCAGGTGAGCATGTACGCCATGAGCGACATGTTTTATCTCCCGCCGGGCACGATTCCCCCAATGGTGATGCCGTTCGACCCGACCGCCAGTGTGCCGCTGTGTTTGGTCACGGTCTCGAACCCGGCCATGGATGACAAGTCGCTGTACGACGTCGCCTATAAAAATCTCCGCAACAACCTGCAATCGATTTCGGGCGTGATTGCCCCGGCCGTGTACGGCGGCAAGCTGCGGCGAATTTTGGCCTACGTCGACCCGGAGAGGCTCAGGGCGTACGACCTGTCGATCATGGACGTGCATGCCGCCTTGAGGCGGCAAAATGTGTTGATTCCCGCCGGCAGCGCGAAGATCGCCGACAAGGAATTCTACATCTACACCAACGCCATTCCCAGCCAAGTGTCGATGCTCAACGACGCGCCGGTGAAGGTTGGGGCCAACGGCGAGCCGGTTCTGTTTAGCGACATTGGGGAGGTGAAAGACAGCGCACAGATTCAGACCAACATCGTACGCGTCAACGGTCGAACGCTCGTCTACGTGCCGGTTTACCGGCAGCCGGGCTCAAACACCATCGAAATCGTCGACCGCATCCATAGCAAGCTCCACGAGATCGAAGAGCGGCTCAAAGAAGAACGCAAAGACGACCCGACGATGGCAACTCTGTCGTTGGACGTGGTGATGGATCAATCGGTCAAGGTTCGCGAGAGCATTAACGCCTTGTGGATCGCCGCCGTTTTGGGCGCACTTTTCGCCGGCGCCGTCGTGCTTCTGTTTCTGCGCAACATGCGGGCGACCATCGTCATTGTGATGGCCATACCGATTTCAATTCTGTCGTCGTTGATCGGCCTGTACTTCACGTCGAACACGATCAACGCGATGACACTCGGCGGGTTGGCACTGGCGGTCGGCATTCTGATCGATCAAGCGATCGTCGTCGTCGACAACATCGAGCGCCACTTGCACATGGATAAGCCTCGCTTGCAGGCGGCCTGGGAAGGCACGCGGGAAGTGGCGGTCCCGCTGTTCGTCGCCACGGTAACATTTATCGTCGTGTTTTTCCCAGTGATCTTTCTCTCGGGACTGGCGAAGTTTTTGTTTACGCCGTTGTCGTTGTCGGTGTTCTTTGCCGTGATCGCCTCGTACCTGATCGCCGTCTTCTTCGTGCCGGTTGCCGCGGCGAAGTTGATGCAGCGGCGGCCCGGTTCGGAGAACGAAGGCGGGCCCGCCGAACCTCGAGGCTGGCTGGTTCGCGGATACCGCGTTCTGCTGTTAGCGTCGCTTCGCATGAAATGGGCAGTGATGGCCGTTGCGGTGGTGCTGTTCGTCGGCTCATTGTGGCTCATATCCAGGTCAGGGCGAGAATTGTTTCCTCCGATCGACGCCGGCCAGTTCACGATTTACGTGCGAGCGCCGTCTGGCACGAGGCTCGAAGAAACCGAACGCGTCATCAAGCGAATCGAAAATGTTATCGTCGAGGAAGTAGGCGATCCTGCTCCGGATAACCCAGTGCCATTCGAATACACCGCTTCACACTACGGCGGCGACGACGGCGTGCTCGACGCCGAGGAGATCGCCCAAGCTAAGCACGACTCCCATTGCCAGTTGCTGATTTCTAACTTGGGCGTGCTGATGGATTGGCCCGCTGCCTACACGCCGAATGCCGGGCCGATGGACGCCTTCATGCTCGTACAGCTCCGCGAATCTGAAAGCGGCGACGTCTTCGGATACGTCGAGAAACTCCGTGAACGGCTCAACAAGGACTTCCCCGACGTCGAGTTCGCGTTTGATACTGGTGGAATATTGACGGCCGCGCTGAACATGGGAGAACCCTCGCCCATTCATCTGCAGGTGACCGGTTACACGTTGGATACGGCTCACGAGATCGCCAATCAGTTGAAGGATACGATCGCCGGCGTCGAAGGCGCCACCGACGTGCGGATTGCCCAGCGTATCGACTATCCGATGATTCGCGTTGTGATCGACCGGGTGGCTGCCGCCGATCGTGGTGTGACGACCGAGCAAGTCATGAAGTGCCTGGTGAGCACGACCAACAGTTCCATCAACTTCGACCCGGCTTTCTGGATCGATCCTCGCAACGGCAATCACTACTTTCTGGGAACACAGTATTACGAAGACCGAATCGATTCGCTGGATACGCTGCGCTACGTTTCCGTCAAGGGAAGCGAAGCCGGCAGACCGGCCGTTTATTTGCAAGACGTGGCGAAGATCATCACCAACGTCAAGGGCCCTTCGGTGATCAATCACCGCAACATCACCCGGGTGACGGACGTCTTTGCCAACGTAAAAACAGGTTACGACCTGGGAAGCGTGGTCACAACAATTGAAGACAAACTTGCCGACCCGAGCAATCTGCTTCAGCTTTCGCCGATGCCCGATTCCCGAAGCGCCGCTTCCCGCTATCCCGAGTGGCTGCAAGGCGTGCTGGCGGCTGTGGGTTTGAAACGGGATACAAAATTCGCGATTGGCGGTGACAAGTACAAAGGGTTTACCGTCGACGTTCAAGGTGAAATTCGTTCGATGCGCGATTCGTTCGTTGACTTCGCCTTAGGCCTCGTGCTGGCGGCGGTATTAGTCTACCTGGTGATGGTGGCCCAGTTTCGGTCGTTCCTCGATCCGTTCATCGTGATGGTCACCGTGCCGCTGGGCTTCATTGGCGTGGCGCTGATCCTATTTCTGACCGGCACGCGGCTCAATATTCAGTCGTTCATGGGCATCATCATGATGATCGGCATCGTCGTAGAATACACGATCGTCCTGTTGGATTTCGCCAATCATCGACTCAGCGAGGGGCTCAGCGTACACGATGCGATCGTTGATGCGGCCATCGTCCGGTTTCGACCGATTCTCATGACCTCACTGACGACAATTCTCGCGTTGACTCCGATGGCGATCGGTTTCGCCGGCGGCGAGGCAGACGTTCCGCTGGCCCGGACGATTGTCGGCGGTGTGATCGCCGCGACGTTGTTGCCGAAGTTCGTGGTGCCCTGTCTGTATGTCTTGATCAAACGACCCCCGAAACGGTCCGAAGAACTCGAAGCAGGCTGGGCCTAGTCAATGACAACATGACAATTTTCGACGCGAGCGACCGCGTTTTGGTTGATGCCGCAGCGCCCTGTCAAGTTGACACGACAGCGGAGTGGACCTGTTCAGCCGCGTTCGCCAAGCCGTTTGCGAATTTGTTATTTGGAGTCCCTCCTCATGCGTACTAACTGCCTTGCTGTTCCAAGCGTGCTCGCGGTGATCGCCTTGGCAATCGCCGGTTGCGGTGGAGGAAATGGTCCCGGGGCAGGCGCAAATCCGGGAAATGCGCAGGCGGCCTCGCCATCAACGACGGCCTGGGAAACCTATAAAGTGAGCGGTCGGCCTTACGTTGAAACGGTCGATCTGCCGGGGGCCTCCGTGCATGGCATGGAAACGACACAATTGATGGCCAAAGTGGGGGGTTACGTCAAGGAAATCAAACATGTCGGCGACGTCGAGATCGACATCGGGTCGATCGTCAAAAAGGGTGATACGTTGGCCGTGTTGGCCGTGCCGGAATTGCGTGACGAGTTGAGACAACGCGAGGCAAGGATCGAACAGGCCCAGAGCGCCGTCGTTCAGGCCGATGCCGCAATCCAACAGGCGCAGGCTCAACTCAATCAGCGGAAGGCCGAAGTCGTTCAGGCCAAAGCAGGCCGCAGCGAGAAACAGGCCTTGCTCAAACTCAAACAGAGGGCCTACGAACGTTTAGAAAAACTCGTCAAGGAAGGTGCCATCGAGTCTGATGATTTGCTCGAAGCCGAGTTCGACCGTGACGCGGCGAAATCGGCACGGGAAAGCGTCGAGGCCGGCGTGCAGACCGCCATCGCGGGAGTCGAAGCGGCTCAGGCCCATCTGGTCAAAGCCGATGCCGATAAGAAAAGCGCCCAGGCTGAGGTCGCCGTCGCCGAAGCCGATTTGGCGCGCGTGCAGACCATGGTCGACTATGGCATCATCAAGGCCCCCTTCGACGGCGTCATTACACGACGCCACGTCGACCACGGCGCGTTCGTGCAGCCGGCGACCAGCAATTCCGGCGCGATGCCCCTGTTCGAAATCACTCGGGTCGACAAGATCCGCGTCGTCGTTTCGGTGCCAACTGTTGCCGCTGCCAAAATCGCCGAAGGACAGAAGGTGCGCTTTCACACGATCGGCGGTCTTCCCGGCGCCGAAGTCGACGGAACCGTGACCCGCAGCGCGGCCATTCTTTACGCCGATTCCCGCATGATGCGGATCGACATCCACTTTGAGAACCCTGCTTCGGATCGCAATTCTGGAAACAACGTTTTTCTCAAGCCGGGCATGTTCGGCACGATCACCATCATCTCTCAGGAATGGAGCGAACAAGCGCCGCTAGCCGTCGTGCCGACGTCAGCCGTCGCGGGAAGCAAAGCGGGCCGACCGTATGTTGTCGTCGTCGAGAACGGCGACCGCTGCCGACTCCAGCCCGTTGAAACCGCTTTCAACGACGCCATCGATGTTGGAATAAGCAAGGGTGTTAATGTGGGAGACGTGGTCATTGTGGGTGATGTCTCCAAACTTCAGGACGGACAGGAGATTAAGACGCTTTCAGACTAGATTGCCGCCGTTTTCCGCGCCGATGCGCAGATGATACCGCCGATAGAACCTGAGTAATCGTTTCAGGTGATCACGGAAGGTCTCTGCGAATGCCGGCATGTCGAGCGGATTGGCTTGTTGGGGCGACTCCTGATCGCTCGAAACAGCGAAGCCGAACTGACAATTCGAACACTTCTACGCCGGCCCGCCGGGTCTTCGGATGGCTGCTCGCGCCGCTTTTGGCTTCTTCGATGGGCGTGCTGGGCTGTCATGGCTCCCCGTTCTCCATGAAGCTTCCGCTGAAGTCGACGGCGCAGCATCGTGGCACGGGCGTCCCCGTCACTAAAAAGACCACAGCGCAAGCGGAATCGAAAACGCCTGACACGAGCATTTCCACTGCCGAGAAGACCACTCCTTCGACCCCCAACGCCGACGCGCAAATGGTCGCGTCGGCTTCGCAAGCAGATCTGAAAGCCGTTTCACAAACGGACGCTGCCGCCGAGCCCGCGACACCCCGCGCTCTTGCCGAACACGTACGAAGCGAGCAGGCGGGCTGGCTGCCGGTTAACGATGGCACCCCACGGTCTCGCGGTCGCGAAGGCGTCTGGAACACTCTCGGCGAACAAGAGAGACCCATGAGCGTGGTCCGTCAGGTCGCGCACAACTCTCGATTGGCCCGTCAAGAACGCCTCGCCGATGATGCGAATATTTCTAGTCAAACAGACCTGGCCGTCGAAAGTTTCGGCTTAGCCGAGGAATCGATCGCCGAACACCGGCATCCTGTCGACCTGCCGACGGTGCTGCGTTTGGCGGGGGCCGACAACTGGAGCGTCAGGCTCGCCTACGAACGAATTCGTGAGGCACAAGCCCGGCGCGACGCGGCGAAAGTTTTGTGGGTTCCGTCGATCAACGCCGGTGTGGGATACACCAAGCACGAAGGGCAGATTCAGGCGACGCCTGGAGCCGTCGTCGATGTGAGCCGCAACTCGTTGTTTGTCGGCGGCGGAGCCGGAACGGGCGGCGCACCACTGGCGGGTGGCGCTGGCGGGCCGGCCCGATTTCAGGTTGATCTTTCCTTGGCCGATGCGATCTTCGAGCCACTCGCCGCACGGCAAATTGTCGGCGCGAATCAAGCCCGTCACGCGGCCACGTTCAACGACACGCTGTTGTCGGCTTCGTTGGCCTACTACGACTTGGTCGGCGCCCAACATCAACTGGCGATCGCCAACCAAAACCTGCGCGATTCAACGGAAATCTATAACCTCACACGGTTCTTCGTGGCGGCCGGCAAGGGGTCGCGAGCGGACAGCGCGCGAGCCCAAGTTGAGGCGTCGAGGCGCCGACAGGCGGTCGTGCGTGCCAACATGAGCGTTAAAGTCGCTTCGGCCGAACTCGCCCGGATCGTTCAACTCGATCCCCAGAAGATGGGTGCGGATTCCGTACTCGTGCCTCTCGAAGAACAACTCGTTCCAGTCGAACTCGTATCGGCTGACGAGCCGCTTCCCGCCTTGGTGGCACAGGGACAAAGCACACGGCCCGAAGTTTCGGAAGTCCGCTGGCGATTGGCCGCCGATCGTTATCGGGTCCGGTCGGAGAAATGGCGACCTTACATTCCCAACCTGCATGCCGGCGCATCGGCGGGCGCGTTTGGTGGCGGAATCAACGACAACCTGTATCAGCTCGACGGCCGGGGTGACTTCGATCTGCTTGCGGTCTGGCAAATCAAGAACTTCGGCTTGGGAAACCGAGCCGCCCGCGACGAACGCAACAGCCAGTATCGCCAGTCGATCTTGTCGAGTTACGACGTGCGAGACCGGATTACGGCCGAGGTGACGACCGCCTATCATCAGGTGCATGCCTGGCAACGGCAAATGCAGTTGGCTGAAGAAAACATTGACGAAGCGAATGAATCGTTCCGCAGTAACATCCGACGGATTCGAGGCTTGGCGGGTCTGCCGCTCGAATCGCTGCAGGCAGCAAACGCCTTGGCACAATCCCGTGAAGATTATCTGACGGCGCTCATCA
>Ga0315336_1002359_pt1 | contig 29268 bp, 25 predicted proteins | sample ASW5metaG_FD_204512 | JGI IMG/M metagenome (GOLD analysis project Ga0315336, IMG submission 204512) | Ammonia-oxidizing marine archaeal communities from Monterey Bay, California, United States - ASW #5 | ecosystem: Environmental > Aquatic > Marine > Intertidal zone | place: USA: California... | reverse complement strand
TTGGTTCCATTCTTCGCTATCTTGCCGCTGGCTTCTCTACGCGGGGGGATCGTTGGCGCCGACCCGGACTTCATCCGCGGTGACGTCAACATGGACGGCAGGATCACGCTGGCCGACGTCAGCTTGTACAACTCGTTGCACTGGCTGGGCACGATTGCCGCGCTGCCTTGCGATGACGCCGCCGATGCGAACGACGACGAGGTTCTCCTCTTCGAGGGCAGTGTGCCCGGGGACGGGGACGGGCCCGCTCTCATGAACTGGCTCTTCACGGTTTCGTTGGGCACCGGCGCTCAGCCCGTCCTGCCGGCACCCTACCCGGACCCAGGCCTCGATCCGGCAGGCAGTACCCTCAACTGCGCCCAGGGTATCACGCGGGTGCCGGACACCGACCCGACCGGTTGGAGCCTCGTCTGGGACGTGCCCCCAGTGATCGGGCCCGGCCAGCGAGTCGAATTTTTCGTCGAGTTGACGACGCAGGGCGCGATCGAAGGCTTGTCGATGGCCTACAGGTTCGACAACCGCTATCTGACCTTTGTCAGTGCGGACCTGCAGAACACCGACTTCCCGCAGGACGAGCCCAGGCGTACCGATTTCGAGAACTCGCTTCTCTTTCAGACCGCCACCAGGTCGGGCGGCGATCCGAACCAGACGCTTTTGCTCGCCGGAGCGATTTACTCCCTGGGCCCGAACGTCATCAACTTCGGCCCGACGCAGGGACCCGTCCAGGACTTCTCCTTGCTGCGCGTCGTCTTCTCCGTGAAAGAAAACGCTCCGGTTGGCCCCGACCCGGTCGTCTTGATAGCGAACCTGATTGAAGATTATCCTGAGCCTGTCGACGAATTGAAGGCGATCCACACCGCGGCAGTCATGGGTGGTGGTGACCAGCTCACGATCACGCCCCCCGTGCAGATTATCGTCGACGACGCCGCCGACTTCTTGCGCGGTGACGCGAACAGGGACCTCGTACTCGACATCGCCGATCCCGTCTTTACGCTGAATTATCTTTTCCAGGGAACAGAGAAGCCGACCGTGCTCGACGCGGCCGACGGGAATGACGACGGGGTCCTCGACCTCTCGGACGCGACCTACGTCCTGCAGTACCTCTTCACCGGTGGGCTGGCGCCGCCACCACCGTTCGGCAACTGCGGTTGTGATCCGACACAAGACAATATCGAGCTGTCCTACTGTGCGGACACCATGAGTTGCCAGGATTGCTGCGAGTGGTGACGCGGGCTGCTCTGTAACCCATCTCGGAGCACGGCTTCGATCTAGCCAAGGGTCATCGATCACGTTGGCCAGCACGCTAGCCAATTACGCGATTCCTTTTCGAGCCGGAATGGCGACGCGCGCGACGTATCTCAAGCAAACGTCCAAACTTTCAATCGCGCAATTCGCCAGCACAATTGCAGCGATCCATGTCGCTACACTTTTGAGCAATGCTATGCTTGTATTGGCGCTGTTTGGCTGGTTTAAGGACACGAATACCGCGACCGAAAAACAATCCGTTTGACGTACGCGGACAGAGAGGAGGGCCGCATCTCCCTTCCAAGAATGCCCGGTTTAGTATTTGACTTTTGGCAATAAACCGTAGATAGTGGAACCGAAGCATTCGGAAGAAACTGGTGTTGGCCGCTTGAAGTTCAGGTTCAGAAGGGAGGATGTATGAGAACAATAGGCTGGGTCTACCTCGTCGTATGCATGTCGGTCCTGGTTTCTCTCCGAGCCGGGAGCGCAGGTCTCCCTCCCGAGGTTGAAGCCGAAAAATTCCGAACCCCGGCCTTTTTCACGGCCAATGAGGGACAATTCGACTCAGCCGTCTTGTTTCGCGGGAAGTTGGGGGGGCTCTCCATTTTCTTCACGCGTGAGGGGCCGGTGTACTCCTTCGGCCCAGGACACGAGACCGTCCTCCGATACAAGTTTCTGGATGCCGATCCGTGTGTCTCTGTAGGCGGCGAGAACCCGCTTCCGCACAAGTCGAACTATTATGTCGGCGATAGGTCGCGTTGGCGCGAGGGTGTTCAACATTTTGGCGCGATTCGCTACGAGAACCTCTACCCTGGCATCGATGCCGTCTATTCGTGGCACGAGGGTGGCCTCAAGTACGACTTTGTCGTGTGGCCTGGTGGCGACCCCGAGCGAATCCTGTTGGACTGTCTAGGCGCGACCTCTCTCACCGTTGGCCCCAGCGGCGCGTTGACGGTGTCCACGCCCAGCGGAAGTCTCCGAGACCAGGCGCCTGTGGTCTACCAGGAATACGGTGGAGAGAAGGTGATGATCCCTACCAGCCACAGGGTTCTCGATGGAAGCGTCGTCGGGTTCCGTGTCCACACGGTCTGGGATCGGGAGCGGACCTTGACTATCGACCCGTACGTTATCTACAGCACTTTTCTTGGAGGAAACGGGGAGGATTACGCATGGGACGCGGCTGCTGATCGGTCCGATCCGAACGGCGCGAATTCTACAGTGGGATACCTCTACGTGACTGGCTATACGGACTCCTCGGACTTCCCCACCCCCGGAGAGGTTGAAACCGGGCGTGGGAGTGGAACCGACGTCTTTGTGGCGAAATTCGACGCTACCGGAGATTACAAGTATGGCACTTACATCGGCGGCTCGGCTGGAGAGGAGGGTAGGGCCATCGCGGTGTCTTACGAGTCGGGTACTGGGACTCACGGAAAGCCGACGGTGGTGGGGTACACAAGCTCGGATGATTTCCCCACGTTCCACATAGACTCGGGCTTCCCCGAGCTGAGCGACATAAATGATGGTACAGGTGGCGTCAAGGATGGTTTTGTGCTGACACTGGACTCGGACGGAAAGCTCCTCTGGTCGACCTACCTCGGTGGCAGGTTCGGAGACGAGGCCTACGGTGTGGCGGTCCAGCAGGGCGGCGCTGACATCGGTTCGGTCTACGTATGCGGGGTAACGAAGAGCGATGATTTTCCGACGCAAGACGCGTATCAGGCAGAGCACGCCGACGGCGGGGGGGTATTCGACTGCTTCATCACAAAGTTCAGCGCTCTGATCCCGTGGATCGACACAGCCCCAGCCGCAGGCTGCAAGCGAAAAGTAGAGTACAGCTCCTTCATCGGGAGCGCAAGTGGCTCCGTAGCAGACCCAAACATTGCGGATTCGGGTATTGACCAAATCTACCATGGTGTTGCAGTAGACAACGAGGGTAAAGCTTATCTTGCGTTAGGAGTAGGTGCCCCGATGGACGTGGACGAGGATGCGGCGGACGTTGTTTATGACGACCCCCCGGATTCGAGCGCCGGGATTAACGAAGGCTTCGTGCTTTGCCTTGAAGCTCATGATCCTCCAAATGCGTTGACACGGCGCTATGCCACGTACGTTGGTGGACACGCGAAGGGGGGCATAGAGTATCCTCTCGATGTGGTGCTGGGGGCTGACAACAGCCTCTACGTTGGCGGGTACAGCCCGGCAGATGACTACCCTGCGACCCCTGGCGCGTACGGCACCCCCAATCCGGGCGTGAGTGGGGATTTCGCCATCACTGTTACAAAGATTGCACCGGACGGTAAGACCTTTCTCTTCAGCACAATATACGGGACCGGATATGCCAATGGCATCACTCTCGACGGAGACGGCGACGTGTGGATTGCCGGCGATAACTACATCTCGCAATTGAAGGCAGACGGGAGTGACCGACTCTACCACTCGCACGTGCCCAAAGTAGATACTGTGTCAGTCATAAGAGCTGTACCCAGGGATGTTGACTCGACCGAAATCGTCGAAATCGCCATCGTGGGATGGACGGAGGACACGGACTTCCCTACCCTTCATGCCGCGTTCCCGACCCACGGTGACGGTGGAGTACACGAAGATGCGTATGTAATGCTTTGGTCTACCGACCCCGACCCCGCCAAGTTCCGTCGTGGCGACTCCAATCAGGACGGCGCTATGGACCTGGCTGACGCCCTGGCGACCTTGGGTTTCGTGTTCAACGGCACGAACCCCGAAGTGGCAAACTGTGCTGATGCCGCAGATACTAACGACGACGGTGTCATCGACCTCTCGGATGCCATTTATCTCCTGGATTTCGTCTTCAATGGGACGGTCCCCCAACCGGATCCCCCCTTCGACGAATGCGGACCGGACCCGACCCTTGATGGCCTTGATTGTCCCCTCGGCGTGGCCTGCGCCCCGTAGTCGCAGCAGGACGACAAAGAGCGGCTGCGCCGTTACGTTCGAGTCTGTCGTGGTCGACGTGACGGAGTTCCTGCTGCATGATGAGTCGATCACGGCGAGCATAAACGACTCGCGTTGCGGGCCTGTTTGGACCATCGGCGCGAGTCGCTTTGTTATCGTCCGTGTCCCATCCAAAAACCGGAACGGTGAGCAAGTACAACGTGCGAAATGGCATCGGCCCGAGCAGAAGGGCGATCGACGATCGAGAATCTCGCGAGCATTGGCGGAGCCAGGTCCAACCTGAGGTTCACGATTTGAAAAAAGGACTCACGACTGAAGTCGTAAGTCCTTGTATTTATTGGAGCGGGTGATGGGGATCGAACCCACGACTTTCAGCTTGGGAAGCTGACGCTCTACCACTGAGCTACACCCGCACAGTGTTGACCGAAGTGTAGCACCTGGCACAGTTAGTCCGCAAGGGACTCAGTTTCTCCTGTTTCTCCTGGAAACGGGTCGGTCCGATGCCGCGTTGAGAGTGCCGATCTGACACATGGCCAAACCAGCCGTCCAAGTCACGCTCATAGCAACCCGAAGCGTCAGCGAGGAAGGCATTCCGTCGTTCACGTGGGGCGAGGCTCGCTGACGCTTCGGGTTACTTTTTTCCGTCGTTACCGCAATGTGAAGATCCGCTGGCGGGGTGCTATCTGAGGTACAAGCGGACATTTCTACTTTGCGTTGACAGGTCCTCAGTTTCTCCGGAACGGCAGCACCTCGGGTCGGGCGAGAGGAGGCATGGGGTAAACCTTCGCCGCACGGTGACGGATCGAGGGTGTGGGAAAACATTTGCCGAAAGCCTGGAGCAGTCGTACGGAGCCTTTCAAACGAATCTTTCGCGTCAGGAGAGCCCATAAAAGGTTGCGTTCTCGTGCCAGGAACTCGAGCCACGTGCGCGTGTCCGCCATGACGTGGAGATCGGCCGCGCCCGTGTGCCCCTCGCTCACCGCGACGGTCTTCTGGTGGATCACGACCGTTGCCTCGCGGTTTTCAGCACCGGTGAAGGTGAAATGGTACGTGGCTTCGAGTCCCGCGGCGCGGTTCCTCTGGAAGATGTGCGGCATTGCGTCGAGAAGCGCCTGGATGCTTTGAGGACGTAGCGCGTTGCCCACTTGCGTGGCTCTCTTCTGCTTGAAACGTTTGGCCACGTGCGCCTCGGCGTCGGAGCCGGCGACCACGTAAACGGTTTCCCGCTTCTGCTGCAGAGGCTTGACGACTTCCTTCAAGAACTGGCTCCGGTCCGTCAGAAAGGGACGGATCACCTCTTCGCCAGCCGGGCAGACCGACAAGCAGTACGCGGATTTGTAGCTGGGCCCGAAGGACAGGCTCTGCCATACGGAGCCGGTCTCGGGTTCGCTGATCTGCCTGCGGTAATCCAGCGCGTCCTTGCTGCCTGCGACCTGCTCCACCCAATCGTTGAACCCTCCCATGAAATCCCGGTAGTTGTGCGTGAAGCACGCCGAGAAATCGAAATGACCATCGCTCGAGATGGCTCCGACGGGACAGGCCGCCACGCAGAGATTGCACTCGAGGCACGGATTGTAGTCGATGGGGTGATCGTAGGCGGTCGCCTCGGCGTCGAGAAGCACCGTTCCCAGCAGAATGAAGTTGCCGAACTTCGGGTGAATGATGTTCCTGTGGATGCCCATGTGCCCCAAACCTGCCGCGACGGCGACCGGCTTGTGAGCGACGACCCAGATTCGGTTGGGGAACTGGTTCATTTCCATCGGGAATCCCATCGACGGATTGATCGCTCGCACGCCCTTCTCCTGTAGCTGAGCGACGACGCTGCGGCTAATCTCGTCGACCTCCTCACCTCGGTGGTGGAACTCGAGGTTCGCCACCGAGCGGGCCGGGCTACGGATCGGTTCGCGGTTCATGCGGCAGACAAAGCTCAGCAAAGTTTTTGTCCAGGGGAACCTGGTGAAGATCTCGTCGCGCTGTGGGTCGAGCTCACGTCGGCCGATCTCGACCAAACCGACGTCATCGGCGCCACAGGAGAGGGCCAGCTGCCGGAGCTCGGTGGCATCCAGTTTTCCCGGGGCCGCCACAGTCGCGGGCTCTCCAGCCTTGTCCTTCTCACGGACGTGTTTTACGGTGGGGTGGTCCTCAATCTTCATTCGACGCTCCTTGTGCAAATTGATCTTAGCAGCCCACCGCGTGTACCCGCACCCGGCCATCAGCATCCTGGTCGACGCGCACATCGACGGAGAAGGTGGGGCTCGAGGTCTCCTCGAGCACGAGCCGCTCCTCGAGCTCCGCGGCACTCAGTGCAGCCAGGGGGGACACCTCCACTTTCGCCTTGGCCTCGACGCCCGCCTTCGAGAGCCAGCGACGATGCTCGGTGACCAGCATCTCCCGAGCGCTGTCGAGGGAGTCCACCCCCGTCTTGTTCTTCACCGGCCCGAATTCTTCGGCGCGGCGCACTTCAACATTCAGGCACTTTCGGGCAAAGGGCATGGCGTCGAAGACGAACGTCTCGTATTTCCTCGCTTCGACTTTGGTCGGCTGTCCGTTTTCATCTACCGTTGGAACGAATTTCCTCCCGACGTGATAGGGTAAACGGATCTCTCCCCCCGCCACGCGGCGGAAGAAGGACAAGCTGAAGGCGTGAATCGCGATGTTCCCGGCCCAGTACGCAATCTCGCCGTCTGCACCGCGGCGCTCGGCCTCCTCCGAGGAGAGGTCACTGTATTCCACGAGCTTGAACTGCGCCCCTTCCATAGCAACGACCCCCACCTTCTCCGCAGGATCCGTTTTGCGCAGGACCTTGAGCGACATTTCAGAACTCGAGAGGGCGTGCAATCCGAGGAAGACCGGATCCGCCACACGAACGAGAGGGTTGTCAACCTGGAAGTAAAACAGCTGCTCGAGGCCGCGCCGTTCGGCATCCTCGAGTCCGCCACCGGAGCGAAAAGCCTCGAACGCGCCCCCGTGCCCGTTGGGACTCACGAAAATCCTGCCCTTGGACTCGAGGATCATCTTTCCGCGATCGTCGAGTGCGGGCAGCATATCCTGGGGGAGGAAGAAAACGTCATCGGGACGGAGCGTGAAGTAGGAGTGCTTCTCGAAAAAGGAACGCGTGACGGCGTCGTTGGCAATGCTCGTCATGATGTACCAGGGTATCCGCACGCCGTAGGTCGACGAGAGGGCAGCGATCTTTTCGGCGTGCAGCTGGAAGAGCGATTTATTCGACAGCACGCCGACCGGCAGACAGCCCTTGGGGCCATCGAACCCGAGGCGGCTTCCCTGGCCTCCGGCCACGAGGTAGACTCCAACCTGTCCCGCCGCGAGGAGTTCCTTTCCCGTCTCGAGGGCGTGCGCCCGGGTCGAAAAGGACGGCTCTTCTCCCAGTTTCAGGACCGGTGCGGGTCGTCTATCTGTCACCGGCCCATCCTTTCCGGTAAATTTCCCGGAAGCGAGCTCCCCTGCGGTGTGCAAGTCAATATCCCGAAGCTGCAGCGAGAAAGCGCGCCTCTGCTGCTCGTCGAGGTCGCCCCAGAACCGAAAAACGTGCTCCTGGTGAGCCTCCTCGTAGGCCTTCACGAGTCGGGCCGGAGCTCCATCAGGTACAGTGGATCCTGCATTCATACTGTACGGCTACCTGGCAAGTGCCTGCGGAAATGTGTCAACAGCCGGCTGTGTCGAGTGCTTTGCATGCTGCGACCGGCGCGAAACATTCTAAAATGATACCCGGTCCCGTTGAAAGTCCGAAAGTCGTGCGCCCGGAGAGAGTGGGAAAAAACTAAGCCATGAAGCAAAGTCCGCACGAGCCATCCGGTGGCGCCGCCACGGAAAAAACACTCGAGGCTACCCACGCCATGCGCCGTTCGACGGGCAGCACGGGCTGGCACAAGGCCCGCACCGCTCTGTTCCTGTCCAGCGTGTTCCCTGGTTGCGGGCACGTCTATGCGGGCAGGCCTGGACTTGGGTTTCTCTGGTCCTGTGTCTTTCTGGTCCTCTTTCTTCCCGGAGCCATTCTTCTCTATATTGACTCTTCCTCCCGCGGCTCTCAGCTGGTCCTCGCGCTTGCCCTTCTCGCTTTGCTGCTTCTCTGTGGCGCGGATGCGGCGCGCGTCGTCTTACGCTCGTCGGGTAGCAAGGGGCGTAAACCCTCGGTTTGGATCATCGAGACGTGCGCGGCCCTGATCGCACTGGGCGCGGTGCTCGAGGTTCGTTGGTTCGTTGAAAACTGCCTCGAGTCTGTCACGGTGGGAACTTCACGTTTGGAGCCGATCGTCTCGCAAGGAGACGAGGTGACCGTAGTTCGCTCGAAATACGTGGAGCCGGTTTACGGAGACGTCCTGCTCTTTCGCGTGAGGGGCGCCGGTGGTGTCCCAACGAAAGCCTCGAGGCTAGGCCGAGTTCTCGCGCGGCCTGGCGACTTCATTACTGCCAAAGAAGGTTCCCTCATAGTCAACGGCGTCCCGCTCGATCTGACGCGCAACGACCTTCGGCGGAAGCTAGAAAGGGCGGAGAGGCGCAAACGCTACTCGCTGTCGCGAATCTTCAGCCCCCGACTGGACGCGACCGCCGCCAGTCAGGACGGCTACCTCTACTGGGAGGACAAAGCCTGGGGACCCTATGTGTTGCCAGAGGCGATGTTTCTCCTCCGCGCCGACACGGACGCCGTCGGAAGCGCTTCCATCGCTGGAGGGTCCCGGGGCACTCTTGTCAAAAGGCGGGACGTCCTCGGAAGAGTGCTTTACTGAAAAGCTTTACTGAAAAATTGGAAAGCGCCCAACTATAAGCGTTTAGCCTTTGACCGCGGAAAATTTCCACACCTTCCCGTAAACGCGGCACGAGTCGACGAATAGCTGCCCGTCTTGTAGGCTTCTCCGTCTTTCTGGAGGGTAGGAGGAGAAGGTGGAAAAAGAACCGACAAAACGCCGCCGTCACAAGACGAAGAAGACTCATGCTGCTCACGGCCAGGCGACGCGATTCTTGCTCAACGTGATCAACGCCACAATCTATTCCAGTGGCGACGATTATGATGGGGCATTACAGGAATTCTTTCCACAACTCCAGGCTCTGGGGCACTTGATCGGAGCGTCCGACCTCGACGAGGTGAGCAGTTTTCTGCGGAACCGCGGCAACTGGTAACGCCCCGAGCGCTTGGCGTGAAAACCCCTCCCAGTATCCGGGCGGGCTGCTACCCTCTGACGATCCCCACGAGCGCGTTGAGGATGACCTTCTTGTCCTTGGGCTCCCAGGAGAGAAGTCCGGTAAGGAGCTCCCGGAAGAGAGCGTCATCCAGGGATGCATACTCGCGGACAACTTGTGCGATGGCAGCTATGCGGCAGTCGGTAGCGTCGGACCCGGCGGATCTCAGCAGCTCCGCCATGGGACAACTGGCAACGGCGCGCAACTCCTGACAGAAGTCGCCGAGCTTCGCTTCGCGCCCTCTTCTTCTGAGCCCCGACTCGACGGTTGAACGGATGCGGTGGAACACCTGGGAGTCGACTCGCGGATATGCAGCGTACTTACCAACGATCTTCGCCAGGCAGAAGTTAAGCGTGGTCGCTATGCGCCACGCTTCTGGCTCCATTTCAGAGACGTTCCGGCCCGTCTTTTTTTTCGGCATTTTCATCCTCCGGGCCTCCCCCGGACCCTCTCGGTCCGCACACACACCAGACTGGATTCTATCACGGATCTATTCTTCTGGATCGAAAAATCAGCGCGTGCGCAGAAACGCCGGTTGGGGATTGACAGTCCCCGAGTGGCGTGTTACGAATAGAAAAATCGTGCTACGCCCAGCGCCTGCATATAGAATACACATGACTTGATGCACATAAGTGACGGCGTCCTGCCTCCTGAGATCTGGCTGGGCGGTTACGTTGTGGCCGGGGCTTCTGCGGCGGTCGTGTTGCGCCGCTATGAAGAGCGCCGCCTTCCGCAAGTAGCCGTCCTGACGAGCCTCTTTTTCGTTTGCTCCTTGATCCACGTGCCCCTGGGGGGAACATCGGTCCATCTACTCTTGACGGGGCTCATGGGCATCGTCCTGGGCTGGCTCAGCGTGCCCGCACTGCTCGTGGCTCTCTTCTTGCAGACGGTTCTTCTCGGTCACGGTGGCTTGACTACCATCGGCGTCAACACTGTGACCATGGGTGCCGGGGCCCTCACAAGCCATTGGATCTTCGTCGGGCTTTCGCGTGGGCACCGTTCTCGGCCGAAAGCGCTGAAGATCTCGGGCGTGGCCTTCAGCGCCACGCTCGGGGGGGTCGTGGTTTCTGGAGCCCTGTTCGTCTGGGTGCTGACCCTGGGAGGTGGGTCGCTGGGTACCGTGGCTGGCATCATCATCATCCCTTACCTCGCTGTCGGGGTTCTCGACGGCCTGGTGACTGCGAGTACGGTGGTATTTTTGCTGCGCGTGAAGCCGGAACTGCTCGACCGGAACCCCCAGCCCCTGCCTGAATATATAGAGTAGGAAACGCCCCCGTGCACCCCGAGATCGATCGCTTCGCTCACCTGGATTCGCTCGTACATCGATGGGACCCCCGATGGAAGCTGGCGTGTCTTTTCCTCCTGATGCTATCGATGGGGCTCGAGCGCCCGGGCACCCGGGACCACCCTTCGTGGGAGGCCGACCTGCCACCCGCGCTCGGCTGCCTGGGCTTGTCTATCGCGATCGTGCTGCTCGCGCGGCTTCCCTTCGCTGTTGTTTTGACGAGACTGCGCGGGGTCGCCTGGTTTCTCGGGATCGTACTCGTCATCTTTCCCCTCACCTATCCTGGAGAGAAGATCGTGATCGGTTTCGTCCCGGTCTCGAGCACCGGTTTTCTGGTCGCGCTCCTCATGGTCCTGCGAGCCTTTTCCATCTTGCTTCTCGCGATCCCCGCCTTCGGGACCTCCCGCTTTGACGTCACCATGAAAGCCCTTTGGCGCCTCCGTTTTCCGGCGCCCCTCGTCCAGATCATCCTCTTCACGTACCGGTACGTTTTCGTTTACTGGGCCCAGCTCCGCAGGATGTTGATCGCTTCGCGGGCGCGCGGCTTCCACCCGCGCCCCGATCTGCGCACCCTCCGCGTCGCGGGGAACGGTCTCGGTGTCCTGCTCGTCGGGAGCATCGAGCGCACGCAGCGAATCCACGGCGCCATGAAATGCCGCGGTTTTTTCGGGACCTTCAGGACCCTGGAGGAGTTTCGCACCAGGTTTGCGGACGTGGCTCTCTTCAGCGTAATCCTCGGCGCCGGAGTCCTGCTCCTCCTCTGGAGACTCCTGTGACCGCGGCCGTTTCCGTCTCCCATCTCTCTTACACATACCCCGACGGCCGGAACGCGGTAACAGACGTCACCTTCACCGTAGAGAAGGGGGAAGCGGTCGGTGTCATCGGACCCAATGGAGCGGGAAAGACGACGCTCTTTCTCCTGGTCACAGGCCTCCTCTCTCCCGAACACGGCGAGATCACTGTGTGCGGTAAGAGCTACACGGAGAGGGATGACAGAGAAGTCCGCCGGCACCTCGGGTTCGTTCCCCACGAGACTGAGGACCAGCTCTTCAGCGCCACACTTTTTGATGACGTGGCGTTTGGCCCCTTGAACTTCGGCGTGCCTCGGGAAGCTGTTCGCGCGCGTGTCGAGGAAGCGCTGCGCAAGGTGGGGCTCTCGGGATACGAAGAGCGGGTCCCTCACCACCTCTCCAGCGGTGAGCGCCGCCGAGCTGCTCTGGCGACGGTGCTTTCATATGAACCCGACGTCCTCGTTCTCGATGAGCCATCGAACGACCTGGACCCACGGGGGCGCACCGAGCTGGTGCGCTTCCTGCGCGCCACCCATCAGGGACGCATCGTCGCATCGTGCGACCTGGAGTTCATCTTGCGTACCTGCGACCGCGTCCTGGTCATGGACTCGGGGCGCGTCATTGCCGGTGGGACTACCATCGATATTCTTTGCAACCGATCCCTTCTCGACGCGCACGGACTGGAGGTGCCGCTCGGCCTGCGCGGTCGAACGTCCGATCAGCTCCGTGAACTCCTCGAGGCTGAGGGCTGAAGATTACCAGCTTCTCGACAGCTATTTCAATTCCTCGAACGCGCCGGCTTCTGTGATGGACCGCGCCAGTGTACGCGTCGCTTCGGCGAGCTCATCGCGGGCCGCGGAAACGATGTCCCTGGGGCCTGCGAGGATCACCTCGTGATAAGCACGTGGGAAGGACGCGTCGGAAGGAATGCGGCCGAGGAGCAGGCTCCCGGCAGGTTTTGAGGCCTGCTCGAGGCCTTGACGGAGGGTGCGGTAGGTACGCTGGTGCCCGCCTCCCCGCGGGGACCTGTTGTAAAGGTAGAGAAGCGCCACCGATTCTCCGGTTCGGCGCAGAGCGTTCGGAAGGATCTTGCCCGAGCGGTCAAAGAGGTCGTAGGGGTCCACGAGCAGGACATCTGCGCGGCTTTCTGCGCTCGTCATGCGCTCGAGAGCTTCCTCCGCCGACGCCGCTTCGAGCACCTCTGTATCCGCCATGTCTTTCCAGCTTTCCCGGCGGGAACGATCGGCATCGTAAATCTGGCGCCGCACGCCCGCGCACCGCGCCTCCTGAACTACTGCCTCTTGAATCAAGGACGCCGTCGAGGCGAGCGTACCCCGCGAGAGGAAGGGCGCCTGGAGGTCCCGGAACCACTGGATCGGGACGCTATTCAGCCGCCGGCGCGTAGCCTCCACGAGAGGGTAGACCGGGCTCCCCGCGAAGGGATCCGAGTAACGCAAGAGTGGCGGAGAGCGGGTGCTGATGACCCAACGAGCCGCAAGCACCGCCCACACGCCCTTGAGCACGTCTCCCCAGTTGCCTGGCTCGTAGCGAAGCCCCGGTTCGTCGCCGGTGGAGGCGTTCGTGGCTTTCCATCGCCAGGGTTCTGGGTTGCTCTTGGGCATTCGGTTATTCCGTATCCTTCATTATCCTACGAAAAAAGGCTCGACCGTTCCGGCGTTCTTTCCGATCCCGACCCCGAAGGTAATCCGAAAACGCTCGGGAGGGGGAAGGGGAACGTTCACGGAATCGGGGACGGGTTCGGGGTCGGTACAGTTTAATGGGGCTTCCTGCACAAGCTGACCTGATATAATACCCCGCATGGTGACGCAAGAACTCCTCGACGTCGAGGGCATGAAGAGTCGTGAAGACGAGTTTTTAGCAAGCTACGCCATGTGCAGTCGTGCGACTCGTGGGCGTGCTTATTCTGAGCCAGAGCCCCGCTACCGGACGTGCTTCCAGAGGGATCGGGATCGGATCGTGCACTCGACGGCTTTCCGGCGGCTAGAGTACAAGACGCAGGTCTTCGTCAACCATGAGGGGGACCATTATCGGACGCGTCTGACGCATACGATCGAGGTCGCGCAAATCTCCCGCTCCATAGCTCGCGCGTTGCGCCTCAACGAGGACCTCGTGGAGGCCATCGCTCTGTCGCACGATCTCGGACACTCTCCTTTCGGCCATGCGGGCGAAGAAGCGCTCGATGAGCTGCTCGAGGGTTCGGGTGGGTTCAACCACAACCGCCAGAGCCTGCGAGTCGTCGATTTTCTCGAGAAGCGCTACCCTGAGTTCGACGGACTGAACCTGTCCTGGGAAATCCGCGAGTCGATTGCCAAGCACGGCGGCCGTTCCGGCAAGGGAGTCGCTAGCGAGTTCGAGCCCGCCTGGCAACCCCCTCTCGAGGCCCAGCTGGCTGACCTGGCCGATTCTCTCGCGTACGACAGTCACGACATCGATGATGGGCTGCGCTCGCGCTTCATCAGCCTCGAAGAGTTGCGGCAACTGCAACTGTGGAGGGCTGCCGAGCAGAGCGTCATCGCATTTTATCCCCCCATGGCGCCCAAGACCCTGGTTGCGCGTACGGTATCGGCGCTCATCGACCGGCAGGTGACGGATCTCATCGAGGCGACCCATCAGCGCCTCACTGAGGAGCAAATTGAAAGCGTCGAGGGGGTGCGCGCGCACTCGACAGCGCTGGTCGGGTTCTCTCAGGAAATGAGCGTCTTGAAGCGGGAGATGCAAGAATTCCTCAGTAAGAACCTCTACCAGCACTATCGCACGCTTCGCATGGCGCGGAAGGCAAAGCGGTTCATCGCCGCTATCTACAACGAGTACGTGCAACACCCGCAGCAGCTGCCGCCGGCTTTTCGGGAGCGGATCCAGGTGGAGGGCAAGGCTCGTACGATTTGCGACTACATTGCGGGCATGACGGACAGATACTGTCAAGACGAGTACAAGCGACTGTTTGATCCTTTCGAGAGGGTGTGATGGGAGTTCATCGCGACCAGCCGGCAAGGGATTCCCTGGCAAAGGATCCCTTGGAAGTGTATCCCTCAGAAAAGGATCACCCGAAAGGTGCGGGGGGCAGCCGGTGGAAGGAATTGGCTCGCAGATTCGTCACCCAGGCCACCATCACGAAGGACGCCCACGATCGACTGACCATCTTCGTCGTGCGCGCGCTCTTCTTCTTCGCCGCGGCCGGTCTCGGCCTCTTTGGCGTCAGTGTCCTCGCCGAGGTCACGGGGCGAGTTTTTGTTCCCCGCGACGGTGTGCTTGTGGCCTGCGGCACCGCCCTCCTCCTTATCTGCATCGAAAGGATCTTTTCACGGAGTCCGATTCGGACCCTCTCAGCCATCACTTTCGGGCTCATCATCGGGCTCACGCTTTCGCTGCTGTTCACGAACATAGTCAGCCTCATCGTGCAGACGCTGATGGATGCCACGTTCTTTGTCAATCACGGCTCCACACTCCTCGACTTTCTACAGATCGTGACCACGACAGTCTTTTGCTACTTCGCGGTCACGACCCTGTTGCGCACGAAGGACGACTTCAAGTTCATCATTCCGTACGTCGAGTTTCGTAAGGAAGTACGGACGCATGCTCCGCTCATCTTCGACACCAGCAGCTTCGTCGACGGACGGATCGAGAGCTTGCTCACCACGGGAGTGTTCGACCAGCGTCTTGTAGTCCCAAAGTTCGTGCTGAACGAGCTCCAGACCGTTGCCGATTCTGCGGATCGTTCCCTGCGGCAGCGTGGCCGCCGGGGCATGGACATTCTCGATGAGATAGAGCAGAGCCATCACGTGGAAGTGTTTGATCGAGAGATCCCGAAAGGTGGCGATGTCGACCTGGCCCTGATCCGCCTGGCTTCTGAGCTGGGCGGCAAGATCCTATCGACGGATTACAACCTGCAGAAGAACGCGAGGCTGCAAGGGGTCGCGTTTCTCAACATCAATGATCTGGCAACGGCCCTCAAACCTTCCTTCGTGCCCGGAGAGTTCATGGAGGTCCGGCTACTGCGCGACGGGGATGACGAGGGTCAGGCAGTCGGCTTCCTCAACGATGGGACCATGGTGGTGGTGGAGAATGCTCGGGAGCGGATGGGTCAACAGGTCGCCATAGAGGTGACAAGCTCCCTGCAGACCAATGCCGGCAAGATGGTGTTCGGGAAGCTGCGGCGTCCGGCAAAAGCGGCCAGTCGGTCATGACTAAGTGCTCCATTTCATAAATTGTTGTGGGGTTAACTGAAATCGAAGTTTCATATTCAAGAGGCAAGGAAGTGCCTATAGCTACGGGAATCGTGCCTTGGAGAAGCGGTTTGAGCGTGCGATTTTCGTTGCCAGCGCGACGTGCGAGGGAGGCGATCTTGTGGAACCGATCGTCGAGTGAGCGCAACAAAGCTGGCGGCGAAAAGCGCCGGCCAAACCCTACAAGAATTTATGAAACGGGGCACTAAGGGTGATGTAGGCGTCGTCATCGCTGCCGCGGGAGCTGGCCGCCGATTCGGTTCGCGGAAGCATTTTTTGGTGCTCGCGGGGAGGCCCCTCCTCTACTACTCCTTCGACGCGTTCGCGACGGTGGAAGACGTTTTGAAGATCGTTTTGGTGGTCGCGCGGGACGACATGGAAGCGGGGCTTTCGGTTGTGCGAGAGTGGAAGGCAGAGCGAGACGCGGTTGGCCGCGAGGTCGACGTTGCCGTGGTTCCGGGAGGACCACGGAGGCAGGATTCGGTCAGGAACGGCCTGGACGCCTTGCCCTCAGGAGCGCGCTACGTCCTCGTCCACGACGCGGCACGCCCGCTGATCCTGCCCGAGCACATCCGGCATCTCATTACCGCCACTCGCAAGCACGACGCCGCGGCGCTCGGGACTCCCAGTCACGATAGCGTCAAGCGCGTCGTGAACGGTGCCATCGTCGAGGAGCTTCCCCGCTCCGAGGTGTGGACTGTGCAGACGCCGCAGTCCGGCAGAGTAGCTACTTTGCGAGCGGCCTACGACCAAGGAAGCGCGGGGAACTTCACCGACGAAGCGTCCGCCCTGCGTGCCATCGGCGTATCCGTCGCCCTTATCGAGGGTGCTCGGGACAACATAAAGATCACCCGGCGTGGCGATGAGATGATGGCTGAGTTGATCCTGAAGGCCCGGGGGACGGGGTGAGTATCTGCCCTACGAGCTTGGCGACTCTTTTCCGAGCCCGAGCCCGAGCCCGAGCCCGAGCCCGGAAAGAGTGTACCCTTTTGCGGGCCCAAGCTGTTGCTGCGAAGGGTCGCTGTGCAGACCCAGGTGGTGCTTCGTGCCGGTGAGTCGGGCACGGGCACGGGTTCGGGCACGATCGTGATGCGCCGCCGTACTTCCGAAATCGTGTTATAATCCGCCCCCATGTTTCGTATAGGTTCCGGCTTCGACAATCACCGTCTCACCAAAGGTCGTCCTTTTCTCCTCGGTGGTGTGGAGATTCCCTCACCCGTCGGTGAGGAGGCCCACAGTGACGGCGATGTCCTGCTCCACGCGCTGTGCGACGCGCTTTTGGGTTCCGTGGGGAGGGGGGACATAGGAGAACACTTTCCCGACAGCGACCCCCGCTGGAAGGGTCAGGCGAGCTCGCTTTTTCTCGAGCGGAGCGCCACCATGGTCCGTGAAGCCGGCTACCGACTCGTCAATCTGGACGCGACGATCCTTCTGGAGAAGGTGAAGCTGTCTCCGTACAAGGTGAAGATCGCCGAGAACATTTGCCGCCTCCTCAGCTCGGTCTGGCAGCTCCAACCGGAAAGGATAAGCATCAAGGCAAAGACCATGGAGCGTTGCGATTCGGTTGGCAAAGGGGAATCGGTTCAGGCACACGTTGTGGTGCTGGTGGAGCTTGTGAATGAATGAAGCAAGATTTCATTCCCGTTCCTATTGTGGTGCAGGCGTCTCGCCTGCTTTCTTGGTAATCAAGCTCCTGTTTTGCAGGCGGGACGCCCGCACCACAATACTGGGGAAGAAAGCGTGACCCTCCAGATCTACAACACGCTCACGAAGCGCAAAGAAGCGTTCGAACCACTCGAGCCGGGCCGCGTGCGGATGTACAACTGTGGCCCCACTGTTTACAGCTATGCCCACATCGGCAACTTTGCGTCCTTCCTGCTCGCGGACCTGCTTCGTCGCTACCTCGAGTACTCGGGTTTGGAGGTCCACCAGATCATGAACATCACGGACGTCGGACATCTCACCGAGGACGATGTTGCCGATGCCCAGGGCGAGGACAAGCTCGAGAAGAAGGCCCGGGAGGAGAAAAAGGATCCCTGGGAAATTGCGCGCTTTTACGAGGAGGCTTTCCACGAGGACCGGAAGCACCTGAACCTGCTTTCCGCTCACGGATATCCCCGAGCCACAAAGCACATCCCCGAAATGATCGCGATGATCGAGGATCTTCTCCGCGTTGGCCTGGCTTACGAGGCGGGAGGGCAGATTTACTTCGAGATTTCCAAGTTTCCGCGCTACGGGATGCTCAGCGGAAACTCGGTCGAGCAGCTTCTGAGCGGTCACCGGGTGGAGGCGGATCCCCTGAAGCGCAATCCCCTCGATTTCACCCTCTGGAAGAGAGACCCGAAGCACCTCATGCAGTGGGACAGCCCTTTCGGGAAGGGTTTTCCCGGCTGGCATATCGAGTGCTCGGCCATGAGTCAGAAATACCTCGGAGAGACGTTCGACATTCACACCGGCGGGGAGGACAACATATTTCCCCATCACGAGTGCGAGATCGCGCAGTCCTCGGGAGGTGGAGACCGCGTTTTTGCTCGTTACTGGCTTCACCGGCGGCATATTCTGGTCGATGGCAAGAAAATGGCGAAGTCAGCGGGGAATTTTTACACCGTCCGAGATCTGCTTGCTAAGGGCTACAGCGGGCTCGAGATTCGCTATGGCCTCCTGAGCGCGCATTACGGCTCCAGCGCGAACTTCACTTTTCGGGGGCTCGACAACGCCCGCACGACCCTGGGTTACTTTCGTGAATTCCGTCGCAATATGGCGTCACTCCCGGACCAGCCCCCCCAGCCTGGAGAGGTTGATGGCCTGAACGCACTGGCTCTCGAGGCGGACACGAGGTTTCGTCAGGGCCTCGACGACGATCTCAACGTCTCGGCGGCCCTTGCCCAGGCCCACGGTTTCGCCAGCGCGGCGTACAAACGGGCTACCTCGAGGGCCACCGGGGTCCAGAGCATCGCTCAGATCGATGCCTGGGACTCGGTCCTGGGAATTTTCGGAGAGGAGCCGGGGGGACAGACGAAAAGAGGTGCCGAGGGCACGGCCGCCAAGGAGGTCGAGGGCCTTATCGACGAGCGCAACGCGGCCCGAAACCGCAAAGATTTCGCTGAGGCCGACCGAATCAGGGACCTGCTGAAGTCCCGTGGGGTGGTCATCAAGGACTCGCCACAGGGGACCCGCTGGCACCTCGAAGGGGGGTAAAACGGCCTTTCTTTTTTGATTGCAAGGCCGTTGCCCTCTAGTATAATCAGCCGTCTTTACGTGGGTTGCGGCAACGCGACCGACGCGAATCCCTAGGCTAGCGTAGCTCAACGGTAGAGCTCCGGTTTTGTAAACCGGGGGTTGTGGGTTCGATTCCCACCGCTAGCTCAAAAGAATAGAGTTCACCTCCTTTTCGGCCACCCCTGGAGGGGCGCGTTGGGGGGGGGTGGCCTGCGCTTCGTCACCTTTACCTTGCGCTTCTCGTGGACCGTCCGCCGCAGGACCCTCAACTGTCTGTGCCGTCATCCCCGTATGGGGGACAAGAGCACACCCGTGTTCTTCGGCCGGGAGGCCCGCAGCAGGGGGAGCCGCGGGCGTCGCGGTTTTTCGGGAGTCGTGGGCAGGTACCCAAGCGGTCAAAGGGGACGGACTGTAAATCCGTTGCAGCATGCTTCAGTGGTTCGAATCCACTCCTGCCCACCATTTTTTGAACGAAAGTTTTGAACGCAAACTAGCGGGTGTAGCTTAATGGTAAAGCTCCAGCCTTCCAAGCTGGTCACGAGGGTTCGATTCCCTTCACCCGCTCCAAGTACGAATTCGACAATACAATCTTTTCGGGAACAAATTCATGAACGCGCTGCTGTGGCTCAGTCGGTAGAGCACTTCCTTGGTAAGGAAGAGGTCACGGGTTCGATTCCCGTCAGCAGCTCCATTTGAAAATGAGCATCCACGCGGTTCGTTCACGTCGCTGGGTGGATCGTGCTGGTCGCGTAACTCGAGCCGGAGTTTGAGAGAGACGGGTTGATTTTTTAGACGGAATTTTAGAATCGGGTTTTAGAACGAGTTTTAGAACGAGTTTTAGAACGAGTTGTAGAAGAAGTCCCTGCGCGTCGACTGCCTGGCTCGGCAAGTGAGGAAAGAAAACAAGAAAACGTATAGTCTGCGGAAGCGAAAGGAGTTTTCCGTCCATGGCGAAGGATAAATTCGAACGAACGAAGCCCCATGTCAACGTCGGTACGATCGGGCACGTCGACCACGGGAAGACCACCCTGACGGCGGCGATCACTCTTGCGTTGTCGAAGAGTGGGCTTGCCAAGGAGAGGAGCTTCGACTCGATCGACAACGCTCCTGAGGAGCGCGAGCGCGGGATCACGATCAATACGGCCCATGTCGAATACGAGACGGCCAATCGTCACTACGCACACGTGGATTGTCCCGGTCACGCCGACTATGTGAAGAACATGGTGACTGGAGCGGCTCAGATGGATGGTGCCATTCTCGTGGTCAGTGCTGCGGATGGTCCCATGCCGCAAACGCGCGAGCACATCCTCCTCGCTCGCCAGGTAGGTGTTCCTAGAATCGTCGTCTACCTCAACAAGGTCGATCAGGTGGATGACGAGGAGTTGCTCGAGCTGGTCGAGCTGGAAGTGAATGAGCTCTTGACGAAGTACGAGTTTCCCGGTGACGAGACTCCCATCATCCGAGGTTCCGCGCTGCAGGCGCTCGAAAATCCTGACGATCCGGAGAAGACGAAAAGCATCACCGACCTCATGGCGGCGGTTGACAGCTACGTCCCGGAGCCCAAGCGTGAGACCGACAAGCCCTTTCTCATGCCCGTCGAGGATGTCTTCAGTATCAAGGGCCGTGGTACGGTCGGTACGGGAAGGATCGAGCGCGGTATGATCAAGGTCGGCGAGGAAGTCGAGATCGTCGGGCTCACGAAGGAAATCCGCAAGACCGTGGTGACCGGGGTCGAGATGTTCAACAAGACCCTCGGTGAGGGCATGGCGGGGGACAACGTCGGCTGTCTGCTGAGGGGTGTCGAAAAGGATGACCTCGAGCGTGGTCAAGTACTGGCCAAGCCCGGGAGCATCACCCCACACACCAAGTTCGAGGCGGAGGTCTACGTCCTTACCAAGGAAGAAGGTGGTCGGCATACGCCGTTCTTTACGGGCTACCGTCCGCAGTTTTTCTTCCGCACCACTGACGTTACTGGCACTGCGACCCTCAAGGGTGCGGAAATGTGCATGCCCGGCGACAACATCACCATGGAGATCGAGCTCATCACGCCGGTCGCCATGGAGAAGCAGTTGCGTTTCGCCATCCGTGAAGGGGGGCGAACCGTGGGGTCTGGTGTGGTCGTCAGTATCGTGACCTGAAAAAGGTCCATCGAATAAAGGTTTGAGCTATGGCGAAGAAGGCGGTTGCCAGAGACTATGTTTCTCTCGAGTGCACCGGCTGCAAGTCGAGAAACTATCGGACGAGCAAGCGGACGAAGGGAGGAACTCCCAAGCTCGAGCTGAGCAAATATTGCAGGCGGTGCCGCGAGCACACGAAGCACATCGAAAGAAAGAAATAGGCCAGTGGCGCAATTGGTAGCGCACCGGATTCCAAATCCGTAGGTTGGGGGTTCGATTCCCTCCTGGCCTGCCAGCAAAAAAAGCGGGCGTCCGGCGCCAGCGCCGATCAGATCGGGGCTCCGGGCGTCTGTCGGAGAAAGTTTACTGTGTGGAAAATCTATAAGGAAGGTCAGGGGAAGTTGGGGCGCGGCCTTCTCGCCTTCGTCATCGCGATTGGCGGCATTTTCGCGGTAGCCTCGCTCCACGATGCTCTGCCCGTCAAAGAGCGGTGGACTCTTCCAATCGTCAATTGGAGCCTCGATTACCGTTTCCTGATCGAAGGGCCCATCTTGGTGGGGATGCTGATCCTGGGGGTCTGGCTCTTCAATCGTCCAGCGACTGCTGACTTCCTGATCGAAACGGAAGGCGAGCTGAAAAACAAGGTCACCTGGCCATCGAGGAGGGAGGAGATCAACGCTTCCACTGTGGTAGTGATCACCGTGATCGTTCTCGGGATCTTTATTCTGGCGGTGGACTCCGTCTTCAACGTTGTTCAGGGGTGGGTGTTTCCAACGATAAAGGGTCCCCCGTGAGCCAGGGTGCCCCACGATTTCTCCGGAGACGGTTTCTCTTGCGCCTGGGTTCCTGGAGGCAGAGTTAGAATGTCGAAAGAATGGTATGTGTTGCGAGTCGCGAGCGGGAGGGAGGAGTCTGTCAAGGACGGGCTCCTGAAGAAAATCCAGCTTGCGGGGCTTGAGGAGCAGGTTCCCACGGTGCTGGTGCCGACGGAGCGCGTTTCCGAGATCAAGGCAGGCAAAAAGAAGTTCAAAGAGCGGAAGCTTTACCCGGGCTACATCATTGTCGAGATGGATCTGACCGATGACGTCTGGTACCTGATCAAGGACACCAGCGGCATTGGTGACTTCGTGGGCTCTTTCCAGAAACCTGCCCCTCTTCCCGCCTCCGACGTCGAGAAGATCCTCAATACCCTCAAGACGAAGGAAGAAGCCCCGGAGGTCAAGATCGACCTCGAGCCGCAGGACCAGGTCAAGATCAAGGAGGGGCCGTTCGAGAATTTCGATGGAACCGTAGACGAGATTTTTCCCACAAAGGGGCAAGTACGGGTTATCGTAACGATCTTTGGGAGAGCCACCCCGGTGGATCTGGAATACTGGCAGGTCGAGAAGATCTGAGCTGAGCTACAGTAGGAAACTATGCCTCCGAAGAAGGAAATTAAAGCCAAGGTCAAGCTGCAGATCCCTGGGGGACAGGCCACCCCGGCCCCCCCGGTCGGACCCGCTCTGGGGCAGCACGGCGTGAATATCGGAGAGTTTGTTTCCAAGTTCAACGAAAGAACGCGGGAGCACCAAGGGACAACCATTCCGGTCGAGCTGACGGTATTCGCCGACAGAACTTTCGACTTCATCCTGAAATCGCCGCCGGCTGCCGTGCTGATCCGCAAGGCCGTAGGGCTCGCCAAGGGAGCCCAGACACCGAGCCGCGAGACGGTGGGGACGATCACCCGTGAGCAGCTCGAGCACATCGCGAAGGCGAAGGTGCAGGACCTGAACGCGGCCGACCTCGAGGGCGCGGTGAGGCAGATCATGGGAACTTGTCGGAGCATGGGAGTCAAGGTGGAAGGCAGCGATTGAAGCGAGGGTGCAGGCTGGAACAAGAACGACGGAACCAATAGCTAAAGCCACAAGACAGGTAAAGTTACCACGAGCTTGGCTTGTGGGAGAGAACCGTAGGAGGTCCTCGAAAAGTGCCGACACTATCGAAGAAGTACAAGCGCAATAGGGACAAGCAGCCGCAGTCGCCCGTCTCCATCTTGGAGGCAGTGAATGTGGTCAAGGGCTACGAGGGGGCAAAGTTTGATGAAACGGTCGAGCTCGCGGTAAAGCTCGGAATCGACCCGAAGAACACGAGTCAGTCCCTGCGCGGCGCCTTTTCCCTGCCGCACGGGATCGGCAAAGAGGTGCGAGTCGTGGTCTTTGCCGAGGATGATGCCGCCAAGGCCGCCAAAGAGGCCGGCGCGGTGGAAGTGGGCAGCGAGGATCTTGCGAAGAAGATCCTGGGTGGCTGGCTTGACTTTGACGTGGCGATCGCCCACCCCGCCATGATGCGGCACGTTGGAAAACTGGGGCGAGTTCTGGGCCCGCAGGGCAAGATGCCGTCACCGAAGTCAGGGACCGTTACGGAGAACATCGCTCAGGTCGTCTCAGAGTTCAAGGCTGGCAAGGTAGAGTTTCGTAATGATGACGGAGGGAACGTGCACTCCGTTGTCGGTAAGAAGTCCTTTCCTCCCGAGCACTTGGTGGCCAATGTCGAGGCCTTCCTCGAGCACCTCCAGTCGCTCCGCGGCAGTTCGGTGAAAGGGAACTTTTTTGTGAAGGCGACCCTGTCATCGACGATGAGTCCAGGCGTGCCCCTGGTGATAACTGGATGAGATAGCATGGCGAAAGAACTCAAAGAAATCCTCTGCAAACAGCTGGACAGCACGATCGGTCACATTGACGGTTGCGTCTTGATAGACTATTGCGGCATCAACTCCGAGCAAACGCATGAGTTGCGCTCTCTCCTGAGAAAAGAGCGCGTCGGGATGAGCGTCGTCCAGAATCGCATTGCGCGCCGTGTTTTCAGCGAGCGCGGAGCACCTGCGGCGTTTCAAGACCTCTTGCGCGGTCCCACGGCGATACTGTACGGAGAGGACGGCGCCCTGACGGCCTCGCGCACCGTTGTGGGCTGGCGGAAAAAGAACAAGGACCTGGCCGCAATCAAGGGCGGACTTTTTGCTGGGGCGGCCATCTCTACCGCGGAGGTCGAGCGTCTGGCGAGTCTGCCTGACATTGATACACTGCGCTCAAGGCTGCTGAGTATCTTCCTGAGTCCGCTCACGCATCTCGCGAGCGTTGCCGATAGCCTGGTCCGTCACTTTCCGAGCGCGTCGAAGGCTCACCGAGAGAGCCTTGAAAAAGAAGGAGGGTAGCACCTTCAGAATCCGAGAATCGAAATAGCAGACAATTCGTAAAGGAGTTTAGATCATGTCTGAAGCGGTGTCAGAAAAAGTAACGCAGATCGTCGATCTGTTTGTCCAGCTCAACGTAATGGAGCTACTTCAGCTCCAGGAGACCCTCGAGGAAAAGGGGATCAAGCCCGCGGCGGTCGCCGTGGGGGCTGTGCAGGCAGGGCCAGCAGTGGAGGCCGAAGAGGAGCAGACCACCTTCTCCGTGGTGCTCAAGGAAAGTGGCGCCACCAAAATCCAGGTCATCAAGGAAGTCCGTGCCATCACGAGCCTCGGTCTGAAGGAGGCCAAGGACCTCGTCGAGGGGGCTCCCAAGGCCGTCAAGGAGGGGGTCGCCAAGGAAGAGGCCGAGAAGCTCAAGAAGCAGCTGGAGGATGTGGGCGCGACGGTGGAGCTGAAGTAAGGGGACTCTGCGGTAGGCGGGTCTCCCGACCCGCCTACTCAACAGACCTTCTATAAGGTCTGCCTTCAGGAGAGTGGGGCGGTCAGGAGACCGCCCCACAGCACAGCACAGTAGGGGAAGGGGTGTGAATGGCCCAATATTTGCAGAAAAAGGGTTTGCATTTGCGCCGGACTCTTATATAAGGGCATGTTTGCGTTTGCGCGGGAGTTCTGGCGTCCGCGGTGAAAGTGTCGGCTTGGAGTGTCTTTGAACCGCTGCGGCCTGTGCGAGTGGTCGCTCGAAAAGGACACAAGAGCAGTATTTGAAAGGCTTTGCAGGTTCAGCTCACGTCAGCAAGGTTGCGCCCGCCAGCTCGGTGGCTGCCCCTGTTCGTGACGTGCGACGCGCCTTGAAGCCAGGCTCCTTAAGAAGAAGACTCCTTGAAGCGAGAAGCACGCGCGGAATTTCGGGAGGGCATCTTATCTCTCGGTGTCCCTCGGGTTTCGTGTCGGCGCGATGCTGTCTTCGGGAGGCAGTTACGGATGTGGTCCGAGAGACGGGCGTTTTCCCCCTCGTCGAGAGTTCGAGTGGGGCGAGCCGCCGGTTCCGTGGAGACCCTTAGAGAAGGGTAACGGAGCCGAGAAAAAAACCCGAGGGAGGTCGTGTAAATGTCTTTGCCTGTTCGCCGCTACGGAAAGTCGCAAGATGCGGTGGGTGTGCCCAACCTCATGAAGCTTCAAATCGAAGCTTACACCAGATTCTTGCAAGCGGACGTTCACTATTCTGACCGGGACAATGTCGGCCTGGAGGCGATTCTCCGGGAGATCTTCCCGATCAAGAGCTACGACGGCAAGATCACGCTCACCTACATTGGCTACGAGCTCGGAAGGCCGCGCTATTCACCCCAGGAGTGCCGCCAGCTCCGGCTCACCTACGGCATGCCCTTCAAGGTCCGAGTGCGTCTCGAGAAAGAGGAGCCTGTCGAGGAGGAGGTGTACCTCGGCGAGATCCCGATCATGGTGGGGGGCGGAGAGTTTATCATCAACGGTGCGGAGCGAGTCATCGTCAGTCAGCTTCATCGCTCTCCCGGGGTCGACTTTTCCGAAGAGCTACACACGAGCGAGAAACGCCTTCACTCCTGCCGGATCATTCCCGAGCGGGGCAGCTGGATCGAGCTGAACGTGACGAAGAAGGATGCTCTCGCCATTCGCATTGACCAGAGTGGAAAATTCTCCGCGACCTGCTTTCTCAGGGCAATGGCAGAAGAGTTCTCATCCAACCGAGCCATTGTCGAGCTCTTCTACAAGGTAGACGAGGTCAAGCTCACCGGCGACAAGTGGGTCGCGAAGGTGAAGGGCAAAGTCAGCGCGGAGGATATCATCGATGAGGCGTCTGGTGAAGTGCTTCTCGAGTGCGGCGACGTGATTACAGAGACGTTCGCGCAGGGTCTCTTCACGGACAAGGAGAAGCGCCAGGTGGGGGGCAAGGATCGGGTCCTTCGAGTGATCCCGGGAGTGCGGGATCCCCTGCTCCTCAACACGTTGCGGGAAGACCTCTCGAAGAATCATGAGGATGCGCTCATTCGCATCTACCAGCGTTTGCGGCCCGGCAACCCGTCCCAGATTGCCAAGGCCAAGGAGCTTTTTCACGACAAGTTCTTCAACTCGAACAAATACCGCCTGGGGCGAGTGGGACGCTTCCGCATCAACCGCAAATTCGACCAGACGATTTCAGAGACCGAGATGACCCTCCACAAGGAGGACATGATCAACTCGATCCAGTACATCATGCGGTTGCGGGCCAACGAGGGCGAAATCGACGATATCGATCACCTCGGCAATCGCCGCGTCCGCACGATCGAAGAGCTGGCAGGCGAAGAGCTGCGCAAGGGGTTCCTGAAGCTCAAACGTACCGTCCAGGAACGTATGAGCATCATGGAGAAGGAGGCCCTCACGCCTCGCAGCGTTATCAACTCAAAGACGATCTCGAGCGCCATAGAGTTCTTTTTCGGGCGCGGGGAGCTGTCTCAGGTCGTTGATCAGACGAACCCGCTTGCAGAGCTGACTCATGAGAGACGCCTGAGCGCTTTGGGCCCCGGAGGGCTTAACCGCAAACGGGCCGGTTTCGAGGTGCGCGACGTCCACATCTCTCACTACGGCCGCATCTGTCCGATCGAGACCCCGGAAGGTACGAACATCGGTCTCATCTCCTCGCTCGGGGTCTACGCAACGATCGACCAGTACGGTTTTCTCATTACTCCCTACATCGAGTGCAAGAGGGGGAAGGCCAGCGGGAAGGTCGTCTTTCTGCGCGCGGACGAGGAGGAGAACCGCTGGCTTGCGCCCGCTGACATCTCACTCGACAAATCGAGGAAGATCGCCGGTGAGCTCGTCCTCGCTCGGCGCAACGGTGACTTCAAACTCGTTGATCCGAAGGAGATCGAGTACATAGACGTCTCTCCTCGACAGATGGTCGGAGTCTCTGCGGCGCTCATTCCTTTCCTCGAGCATGACGACGCCAACCGCGCGCTCATGGGCTCGAACATGCAGCGTCAGGCTGTGCCTCTCCTCAAGACGGAGCCGCCCCTGGTGGGGACCGGAATGGAGGTGGACGTGGCGCGGTACTCGGGGATGGTCGTTACCGCCAAATCCGATGGCGTCGTGACGCAGGTGGATGCCGACCGTATCACGGTCGGCGATGAGATTTATCACCTGCGGAAGTTCCAGGGCCTCAACGAGCGAACCTGCCTCAACCAGAAGCCGATCGTCAAGCTTGGCGAGAAGGTCAAGAAGGAGCAAATCATCGCGGACGGAGCTGCCACCAAGGAAGGGGAGCTCGCTCTCGGACGCAACGTCTTGGTCGCCTTCATGAGCTGGGACGGTTACAACTTCGAGGATGCCATCCTCGTCAGCGAAAGGCTGGTGAAGGAGGACGCTTACACGTCGATTCATCTCGATGAGTTCGAGATAGAGATCCGTGAGACCAAGCTTGGGCGTGAAGAGTTCACGCGCGAGATTCCCAACGTTTCTGAGCGTATTCTCAAGAATCTGGACGAGAAAGGTGTGGTACGCATCGGCACCCACGTCCACCAAGGGGATATCCTCGTGGGCAAGGTGGTACCGAAATCGAAGAGCGAGCTCTCGCCTGAGGAGAAGCTGCTACACGCAATTTTCGGGCGCGCTGGCGAGGACGTGAAGAACGATTCGCTGGAGGTCCCCTCGGGAGTGGAGGGCGTCGTGATCGGCGCGCACACGTTCTCTCGGAAGTCCTACACGACCGACGAGGACCGGAAGAAGAACAAGGAAGAGCTCGCAGTGGCCGAGAAGGCGTACGGCGAGAAGCTCTATCAGCAGATCGAGAAGCTGCTCGAGGCGCTGCAGAAGATTCTCGCGAAGAAGGTCAACGGTCCGGATGGAAAGGCGCTTACCGCAGAGAAGCTTTCCGAGATGGAGAGCATCGCCAGTATCAAGATGGCCCTGCGACTAGAGGCGCTGATCAGTGGCAAGAGCGAAAAGAAGGCCCAGGAGATCAAGGACTGCCTGAGGATTCATCTCTCGAAGCTCGAGGCCCTCGAGGATCAGAAGACCCGGGCCACGAACCGTCTGACACGCGGAGACGAGCTGCCTCCCGGAGTGCTCGAGATGGTCAAGGTCTACGTCGCGACCAAGCGCAACCTCTCGGTGGGAGACAAGATTGCGGGTCGCCACGGGAACAAGGGCGTGATTGCCAAGATCCTGGCCGAGGAAGACATGCCCTACATCGACGATGGGACTCCCGTGGACATGGTTCTCAACCCGCTCGGCGTGCCGTCCCGTATGAACCTCGGACAGATCCTCGAAACCCACCTGGGCTGGGCCGCCGAGAAGCTCGGCTTCCGAGCCGTGACTCCAGTCTTTGACGGCTGTACGGAAGCAGACTTGAAGGAAGTATTGCGCGAGGCCTCACTTCCCGAGGATGGAAAGACCGTCCTCTATGACGCACGGACCGGGGAACCGTTCGAGCAGAAGGTGACGGTCGGCTACATTTACATGTTGAAGCTTCATCACCTCGTCGATGACAAGATCCACGCGCGAGCCACAGGGCCCTACTCGCTCATCACCCAGCAGCCGCTGGGAGGTAAGGCGCGCTTTGGGGGCCAGCGCTTCGGTGAGATGGAGGTTTGGGCTCTCGAAGCGTATGGCGCGGCGAGCATCCTCCAGGAGTTACTCACGGTCAAGTCCGATGATGTGGACGGCCGTGCGAAGATCTACGAGTCCATGGTCAAGGGCGAAAACAGCCTCGAGCCCGGAAAGCCCGTTTCGTTTGACGTGCTGACCCACGAGATCAAGGGTCTGGGGCTCTTCCTCGAGCTCGAGAAGACGCGGCCCGACGACACATCTGGAGGGGAGAACTAACTGAGGTGTTTACGAACGTGGACGCGATCAAAAACGTAAAAAAAATCAAGGAGGGGAGCTGCAATGGTTGACACTATTTACGACCGAGTCAACGACTACACCTCGGTGCACATCCGGCTGGCCTCGCCCAACGATATTCTCTCCTGGTCCTACGGCGAGGTGAAAAAGCCCGAGACCATCAACTACAGAACCTACCGTCCTGAGAAAGATGGCCTCTTTTGCGAAAGGATCTTCGGGCCGGAAC
>Ga0315336_1002357_pt1 | contig 29278 bp, 24 predicted proteins | sample ASW5metaG_FD_204512 | JGI IMG/M metagenome (GOLD analysis project Ga0315336, IMG submission 204512) | Ammonia-oxidizing marine archaeal communities from Monterey Bay, California, United States - ASW #5 | ecosystem: Environmental > Aquatic > Marine > Intertidal zone | place: USA: California... | reverse complement strand
TCGGTGCATTCGGAGCCACTGTGTCTACGGTCAGTTCGAACGTGCTACTGACAGGCGATTCGTTCCCTGCCACATCAGTGGCCATGGCGGTGAAGTTGTGGCCACCTTCCGCCAGGGCCGGTGTTTCGAAACTCCAGTTCCCCCCACTATCCGTCACCGTTGTACCGATCGCATTACCATCCAGGAACACTGTCACCGTACTGCCCGCTTCGGCAGTACCGCTCAAGATCGGCGTGGTCTCATCGGTGCTCGATCCGGCCGGTAGATCGCCCGTCACACTACCGGTATCGTCAGTGGCCGTATCAATCGTCGGGATATGCGGAGCGGTAGCAGTGGTCGGGGCAGACACGTTGCCCGCCCCATCGGTACTGGTGACTTCAACACTCTCACCATTGGTCAACGGTTCATCCAGGCTGACCAGGTATTGACCATTATCGTCAACGGTGGCGCTGCCCAGTTCGTTACCGCTGCCATCGGTGACGGTCACTACGCTGCCCGGTTCGGCCGTGCCGCTAACTTCATTGCCAGCGTCGTTGAAGTCGACGCTCGGGCTATCCGGAGCTGTCATGTCAGGCGCAGTCACTGTGGCCCGGTAGTATTCGTTGCCGGCCTCATCGGTCGCAGTAACCACCATCACTTCGCCGTTGGTTAGCGGCTCGTCCAAGTCGATACTGTACCTGCCGTCATCACCGACGGTAGCCCGGCCCAGCTCGATACCACTGGTGGCATAGGCGACGATTACGGTGCTACCCGGTTCAGCAACGCCTCTAACCTGGTCACCAGTATCGCTAACGCTGGCCCGGGATACGTCAGGAGGAACGTCATCTCCTGCGGAGTCACCCGATGAGGATCCACCAGATGATCCAACAGCCACTGCACCGGCCACCGCGGCAGCTCCGCCAATCCCCGCTAGCAGCCACCAGCCGGACCCATCCCCCGCACCCGCACCCGCACCCGCAATTTCATCAACGGTTATCTCAGCAAAGGAAAATTCAGACCAGGGCGAATCGTACTGCCCCCACCAAAAAATACCGCTGGAGTCTTTGAGAACCAGTTCGTTTCTCTGGTCGTCACCCGGAGCGAAAAACCCCTCGATGACAATCGACTCTCCCGACGTGAGGGTGACCAGCAAATCGTCTGCCACCGTGTCAATGGACGCAATTTCCTCGGGGCCAACCGAAAGCGTTATTACGCTGTTAGTCGGGTTATCCAACGCATCGAGCTCTACGTCTGAGCTCTGACCAGTTTCCTTGTTGGTTACCATCACTGCTGTCAGGTCACGCATATTCCCCCCCACTAACAAATACGCAAAGAAGCTCAACTAGCCTCTTCGTAGCACCTTCTATCCCTCACGCTATTCGTTAAGAGCTATCCCCGACTCGCCGCTCGAAAACTTCAATTTCAACTCGACGATTCGGCTGAAGACATTGCTTCAGCTCTTCCACTTGATCGGTCTGACAGACCACAACAGGCTCCGTCTCGCCTCGCCCCTCAGCGATCATTGCGCTATTACTCAGGCCGGATTTCGCCAACTGACGTCGCACCGCCTCAGCCCGGCGCTGAGAGAGGCCCATGTTGGAGTCGAAAGAGCCGAGCCGGTCCGTGTGTCCGATCAACGTGACCATCGGGTTCTGATAGGCGGCCTGCAGATTTTCGGCGACTTCTCGCAAACGGTCCTTGCCCTGGGAGGTCAGTTCCGACTCACCGAAACCAAAGAGAATATCTGCGGAGAGAGTTACTACCTGTACCTTCGGTTCAGGCTTCGCCTCCGCCGGTGGCGGGACGGTCAATGTCTGAGCCAGGTTCTCACACGTGTGTCGGCGCCAGTGAGTCGACTCGACTGTTCCATCAGGCCTGAAAACGATTTTGTATTGGCAGACCAGTTCACTGTCACCGCCTGCGATGGAAAAGTTGACGTTATAGTGCCAGTGGGAAAGGTTGCCATGGGAGGTACGGTCAGCAGGAGGCCCCAACAACGCCTCTACTTGACTGCCAGACATTTCAGAGGAAATATTTCCAAGATCCAGGATGCTGTAATCACGCCCAAGGCGTAGCGGCGTCGCCCCTAGCTCGGTAGGCTGGACAACTTCGTCGGGGAAAGGTGATTCTGCGGAATTCGCTGAAAACGAGAGTATCGCTACAAGGCCGACGACTAAGTTCGGAACAGACAAAAATCTGGTGGGGCTCATCCATGCCTCCTTACTGTTTTGCTTCTCTCATTAAGAAGCAAAGCAACAACTCATAAATCAATTACATTCCACTGACCTCCATGACAAGAGTCATGAAGCGGAATAATCACTATCATCAAGTTGAAAGTCGATTCACTACAATTAAGCTAGCAGGTAAACACGATTTCTACCAAATCAGCGTTTACGTCCAAGCAAACAAACAGCGAGGTTCAACTCAGTCTGTTATCCACGCGGCAATGCCTGTCCCTAAACTCCCTGGCAAATTCTCTCGCAACCCAGTATCAACTCTTCCGCCAGCCCATTAATATAGTGCTACTTTTGCGTCTGGACGATAATAAGGCCTTTTAAACCATGGATTTCCAGGTCCCCAACACCCTCGCCGAGCAGATTGCCAACTATCTGGCCGAGCGCATTATGACCGGGCAGATAAAACCCGGAGAGCGTTTGCAGGAGGCGACGACCGCCACGGAACTGAAGGTAAGCCGGGCATCTGTGAAAGAGGCCCTATATACCCTGGAACGCTGGCACCTGATCGAGATCACCCCACGTAAGGGCGCGTCGGCCACCAAGCTGGATGCGGTGCATGCCTCAGAGCTCTATGACGTGTACATGCACCTGTTAATCATGCTGGCGCGGCATTTGTGTGAGCGTTGGCGGGAAGAGGACAAAGCCGCGTTGTTGTCAGCGGTTGGACACGTCACTGGCCAGATGCAGCGCAAGGACGCCAATATCACGGCCATTGTGGAAGCGAGCTTTGAAGTAATGGGCGTCTGCTGCCAAGTCGTCGGCAATCCCTACCTCACGGAGGCTCTGACCAACTTCAAGCCCGCTGTCAGCCGGGCTTACTATCTGAGTGCAGACCGATACCGGCAGGATCTGGACCGTACCGGCCGTTTCTTTACCAATCTGACGAATGCCATCCTGGCGCGGGATGCTGGTGAATCCGAGGCACTGGTGGCGGATTTCGGCGCTCACCAGAAGGCGCTGATTCACCAGGCCTTGGCCCCTTCGGCCTAGTGTCCCGTCTGGCTAATTCGCTGACCTACTGAGCCACTGAGAGCCTTGATAGCAAGGCGCGATGGCGAAGGTTTGGTGGCTCCAAATCGAGTCAGCGCAACACTGCTATCAAGGCTCTCAGTGGCTCCCGAAGGGCGCGGCGCTAGGGCCCCAGGCCTGTGTTGCCAGCACTTGATGTGGAGCCACCACACCTGCGCACTGGCGCCTTGGCCAGGAGCCCCAGCGCCGCGCAGTAGGCCAGCGAATTAGCCAAACGGGACACTAGTCTGTGACCTGACTCACAGACTCCTGTCCCTATCCCACCTATCGTAACAGTCTGTAACAAACTCCTAAGTCCGCTGCGCTGGTCAGGTTGTCCCCTGCGGCTACACAATGACTGAGACCGGTCTGAAGCCGGCATAACAACAACGATCCGGGGCCACCATGACACGTCGAAACGCCCGCAAGCGCCTGAAACCATTCAAACCTGCCCTGCGCAGGTTCTTTACCCTGAGCCTGACCGCCAGTCTATCATTGTCGGCATTGTCGGCATTGCCGGTGATGGCCGACTTTCGCCCACTGGACGACAGTACCCTGGGCAACGTCACTGGCCAGACAGGCGTCACCATCGAGATGGAAACCAAGATTGAGATGGACCGCCTGAGCTGGACGGATGAAGGCTCGCTGAACGTCAATGGCATTCGCCTGTCCGGTCAGAACGATACAGTGCTGGACAACCTCAAGCTGACGCTGGACATTGCCGGCCAGGATGAGGTGCTTGAATACGGCTTCTCCGAGATTGCCCGCCGCGCCGACGCCGGCCTTCTGGATGTCTCCAATCCGGATGTGGCCGATGCCCTCGCCCGCTATGCCGTGGGTGGTGGTTACGGCAAACAGTTCGATAGCGGTGACCTGGTGATTCACCTGGGTGCCACAGATTACGGCGACCCGACCAGCCTGGACGATTACCTGCAGGCCGTGGATTTCGAGCTGGCCGTAGACAGTGTTGAAGCAACCGGCTCCGGCGGCACTGCCAGCCTGTTCTCCAATATCATGCTGCAGGGTTATATCGGCCCTACTGATCTGGTGATTCGTAACCAGGGCAGTAACACCCGCACACTGACCAATGGCAACGTCGTTTCAGGCTCAGAGTTGCAACTGGATACCCATTTTGAGATCACCGACGGTAGCCTGGACTGGGACGCCGCCGATTTGATTCTGCTGTTCAACTTCGCTGCCGTTGGTATTGAAGGGCTGCAGATTCACAACCGCCGGGGCGATGACACCCTGGGCCACTTTGGCATGGCGAGTGCCACGGCGAAGCTCTCCCGCGGCACCAGCGCCGCTTCTGGCAAAGAAGGCCTTTCCATCCATGAGGTGGATTTCCGGGCAGACATCGATATGCCGGTGTTCAAAGTCGGTGGCACCAGTATCGGCTCCGTACAGTTCACGGATTTTGCCATTAAAAACACCACCATGATGGTGTATGGCCACTAGCAAGACACTGGACAAGCCCCCCGCCACCAACAGTAAACTGCCCGTCTCTTAACGGCGGGCAGTCCATGACCAACATCCCGGATCAAGATTATCAGCAGCGCGCGTCCTGGCGCCGGCTCACGGTATTCAGCCTGATATTCATCGCCATGACCGCCGCCGGGCTCTACGCGGTTTACGACCAGTTTGCCGGGCGCAGCGTAACCTTCGACACGCGCCTGGTCTCACCACAAGCGCTCGCCTCCATCATTGGCCTGTTGGTCGTTTATTTCGCATCTGACGGCCTGCGGCTGCACTTCACCCTGCGGGCGCTGGGGCACCGCCTGCCCTTCCCGGCGATTTTCCGGTTGGTGTTCATCAACCTGTTTTTCTCCAATGTGACGCCCATGGCCACCGGGGGCGGCTTTGCGCAAATCTGGTATCTCCAGCATCATGGCGTGCCGGTGGGCCGCGCCACGGCGGCCACCACCATCCGCACCGTGATCGCGGTGATCTTTATCTTTTCCCTCACACCGGTATTCCTGCTCACGCTCAGCGCTCTGGATAATCAACCCCTGGTCGGTGAACTGGGGCCGGTGCTCGCCGTGCTGATCCTCCTGTACCTCGGCTTTTTCATGGTGGTGCTGTTCCGCACCCATTGGCTGATGGCACCCTTGGCCCGGCTTTTGAGCTCACTGCACCGGTTTCACCTGATCAGTGAACGCCGGCATCGACGCTGGCAGTTCAAGGCCAAGCGAGAGATGATGCGATTCTCCCACAGCTTTGGCGACTACCTCAGAGGCCCCAAACGGTTCGTTGCGCTATCGGTGCTGTTCACCTTTGTGTTCCTGCTCAGTCTCTTCAGTTTTCCAGCGTTGCTGATCTCAACACTGGATTACGAGGTAGACTACCTGGTGAGCACGGGACTGCTGGTGGTCACAACTTTTGTGATGTACTTTTCACCCACACCCGGTGCGTCTGGCATTTCGGAAGGGGTGTTCGGCAGTTTCTTCCGGGACATACTCACAGCCAACCACCTGGTGCTGGTAACCATCAGTTGGCGATTCATCACCATCTACCTAGGCATGCTGGTCGGCCTGGTGATACTGCAACGGGAACTGGTGAGAAACAGGAAGGCATCCGAATGAAGCGACGTCACCCGTTAAAAGTGCTGTTCTACATCAGCCTGACGATCGTTGTACTGCTGATCGGATACAAGGCCTACCTGAACCTGTTCGAGCCGGATTTCGAGGCCCTGCACACGGAACAGGTCGCCCGTATCCACGACATGCTCTCCGATGACGGCGGTTTCAGTTTCGCGGTCGTGGGCAATATCAACAATTCCGTGGGCGTGTTCGAGGAACGCATGATACCGGCCCTCAACCGGTCCGGCGTGGATTTTATGGTGTCCGCCGGTAACGCGGTGAGTGGCGGCGGCGAGGACAAGTACCGGGCCATCCAGGGCACACTCTCCCATCTGGAGATTCCCTACCTGCTGACGTTCGGCGAGAATGAGTACGAAAACTTCGGCAGTTACCGATTTTACGACCACTTCGGCCCTCACTTCTTCAGCATCAAGGCCGGCGGCGCCCGCCTGATCTTCCTCGACAGCACCGGCAAGACGCCCTGGCAATGGCAGATCCGCTGGCTGAATGATCTGTTAAGCCAGGAGCCCAACCGGCTGCGCTTTCTCTTCATCGGTCACCCACTGCTCCACCCGGATCAGGAAGCCCCTTTCGAGCAGGACGATGATTTCCTGCAACCCCCGGAATTCAGAACGGCCTTGCTGGACGCCATCGACCGCCATGATGTTGATATGGTGTTCTCCGCCAACCTCTCGCTGTATGCCGATCAGGTCGAGGGTGATACACGCTTCATCACCACCGGCGGAGCGGGCGGGCTGGTGCTGAACAACGACACCAGCTTCTACCACTATGTCCGCATCGACGTGAACGACGACGGCGAAATCAGCCATTCGATGGCGCGCCTGGAGGCGAGACAGCACCCTGTATTGAGCACGCTGGAATCGCTCTGGTTCTTTATCTATTCCCTGTTCTATGTGGGCTACATCAACTTCATCCTGCTGGTGGCGGTGTTCGTACTGATCAGCACCAAGCTGTACAGCGCCATTTTCGTGGCGAAGGACTACTACCCGGACTACGATCTGGACCCCCAGCCCTGGCTGTCGAAACCCTTGCGGGTAGCCATGTTCACCAACAACTACCTGCCGTTCATTGGCGGCGTGCCCATCTCCATCGCACGCCTGCGCAAAGGCCTGGAAACCCTGGGGGACATCATCCTCATCGTTTGCCCCCGCTATCGCGACCAACCGACCGAGGAAACCGACGTGGTGCGGGTGCCGTCCCTGCTGGCTATGGGGGAGAAACGGGAGTTCCGCCTTGCCAACGTCTTCCTGGCAAGGATCCGCCGACAGGTGAGAGCGTTCAAACCCGACATCATCCACATTCACCACCCCATCTGGCTGGGCTCGCTGGGGCTGTTCGTGGCCCGGCGCCTGAAAGTACCGGCGGTGTACACCTACCACACCCGACTTGAGCACTACGCCCATTTCGTGCCGCTGCCGGGCAATCTGTTCCGCAACCTGATCTCCCACGAGCTGATCAAACGCTTCGCCAACAAATGCGATGGTGTGATTGTGCCCACCGACTCCACCGAGGAGTACCTGCGGATGATCGGCGTGAAAAGCCCCACATTCGTGCAGCCTACGGGCATTGAGTACCAGACATTTCAGGAAGTGGACGACGGTGATGTTCGCAAACTACGGGACTCCCTGGGCATCAGCGATGAGACCGTGTTTGTCAGCGTCTCGCGGCTGTCCAACGAGAAGAACATTGATTTCATGATCGATGCCATTGAGGAGCTTCGCCGGCGCACCGACCGCCCTTTCCGGTTCCTGATGATTGGTGAAGGGCACCAGCACGAACGACTGCAGCAGCGCATTGATGAGCTGGGACTTCAGGATTGCTTTACACTCGTCGGCTCCATCCCGCCGGACGATATGGCCACCTGGTATCACCTGGGCGACGCGTTCCTGTTTGCTTCCAAATCCGAAACCCAGGGCATGGTGATCCTGGAGGCCATGGCAGCCGGGTTACCGGTGGTGGCGGTGCGTTCCAGTGGCATCGAGGACGTGGTGCGCCATGGCTACAACGGCTTCAAAACGCCGGAAAAACAGGACCAGTGGTGTGAGCGAGTGCAACAGATGCTGGAAGACGATGCCTTGCGTCAGGAACTGGCCGACCACGCACTGACGTTCGCGGCGGACTATTCCGTCGAGCAGTTTGCCCGGGACATGCGGGAAATCTACGCCCTGACCCTGGCGCGATCAGCCTCCCGCTGAGTGACTTACCACGCCGTTTTTAACATCGGAGATGATCGGTTTAAACTGGAAAAGCGTACTTTAAAGGATCTTTTTCGATTCGGAGACTGACAGTGATAGGTATTCCCGTTGGCATCAGCACCTGCCTGTTGGGCAAGGAAGTTCGCCATGATGGCGGCCACAAGCATTCCCGCTTCTGCACCCAGGTACTTTCCCGCCATTTCGAGTTTCGTTCCATCTGCCCGGAGCTGGAAGCGGGCCTCGGTGTGCCCCGGCCCGCCATTCACCTGCGTGAATATCACGACGGCCTGAAGCTGATCGAAACCAAAGGCACGGCGGACCATACGGATGCCATGCAGGGATTTATCGACCAGGTTCTACCGACTCTGGCGGATTTGCGGGGCTACATCCTGATGGCCAAGTCTCCCAGCTGCGGCATGGAGCGCATCAAGGTGCACAATGAAGACGGCAATGTCACCCGCAGGGATGGCCGGGGCCTGTTTGCCGAGGCACTGATTCGTCGCTACCCGCTGATGCCGGTGGAAGAAGAGGGCCGTCTGAACGACGACATGCTGAGGGAAAACTTTATAGAGCGGGTATTTGCCTACGATGACTGGATGCAGAACGTGGCTGGCGACAACCTCACCGCCCGTGCATTGATCGAGTTCCATACCCGCCACAAGTTCCAGCTACTGGCTCATTCCGAGAAGATCTATCGGCAGTTGGGGCCGATGCTCGGCGACCTGAAATCAGAACCGTTGAAAGACATTGCTGACCGATACATCTCGTCGTTCATGGAAGCGATGACCCAGCGCGTCAGCCGGGGTTCCCACGTGAACGCCATGCAGCACCTGATGGGCTATCTGCGGGATGCCATGGCAGACGAAGACCGGCAGGTACTGATGGAGCAGATAGACGCCTACCACCGGGGCGAGGTGCCCTTGGTGGTGCCCATGACGTTGCTACGGATGGCCCAGCGGCGGGAGCCGGTGGACTATCTCAGCAGCCAGAAATACCTGACCCCCTACCCGGATGAGCTGGGGCTCAGGAATCGAGTATAACGCCTGGTCAGAATCCGTAGAGCAGTGACACGGACACCTGAGTATCGGTGTCTTCGGAGCCCTCAGGCTCATCTGAAACATACTGAACCAGATACGCAGCCTTCATTGACAGGTTACCCACAACCGTTGCCTGTATGGATGTTTCCGACTCACTGATGGTGTTGTTCTCCGACAAGCCGATTTCGGCACTCAGCTTCTGACGAAACAACGCAGTCTCAGAGAGGGCGTAGTCGAACTTTCCTGCCAAGCGCGCGATGGCTTCTTCCTCCTCTTGATTGCCGTCTGCTTCCGGTTCCTCGAGCCTGTTAAACCGATAACCGCCACCGACAGACAGATCAAGAAAAGAGCGCTTGCCACGTTGCCAGACCCGGTTACCGTAACCGGTGGTCAACGAGGACTGGAAGTCATACCCGGAAAAACGGTCGTCTTCATACGCTCCGCGTACGAACAGGTATTGGCTGCCCTCGAACTTGTAATCAGACTGCACTTCAGCGCTGTATTTTTCAGCCGTTGTGGTGTCATCGGTTTCGGAATAATATGAACGAAAATCACCGGTATTCCGCCACTCTGAAACTTCGTGGAGTAGGCCCAGACGGCCGTTGATATTGGTCTCCTCGGTGTTGCCGGACGTGACAAGCACACCCGCTTCCCCTTCACCTTCCCAATTGTCAAACTCAGCGCCAACGACCATCGTCGGCGATACCGTCAGAGTAATGATCGCCAGGGTTGCTCTGAACTGCATGGAATCTCCTTGATTATTGTCAGGATTTTGCGCAACGCTCTCCCATGGCGCTCTTGCGGGCCTGCTGTTCCCGCTCCGCCTTTTTCCGGGCTTTACGCTCCGCTACAATGCGCGCCGCTGCGCCACCTACATGGGCTTCGCCGCGCCGTTCTGCCAACCGCATTTGCCGCTCACGCTCGGCAAAACGGGCTTTCTGCTCCGCCGTCAACGAATCGATGCAACGGTGGCAACTCACGCCCGGCTCATACTCCGGGCGCTGTTTGTCTTCCTCGGTGATCGGCCGGCGGCAGGCGTGACACTGATCGAACTCACCCCGTTCCAGCTTGTGGTTCACCGTTACTCGGTCATCAAATACAAAGCACTCCCCTTGCCACAGGCTTTGTGATTCCGGGACTTCCTCGAGGTACCGGAGAATACCGCCCTTCAGGTGGTAGACCTCATCAAACCCCTGCTCCTTCAGGAACGCCGTGGATTTCTCACAGCGGATACCACCGGTACAGAACATGGCGACCTTCTTGTGCTTCGAAGGGTCCAGGTTCTCTTTCACATACTCCGGAAACTCACGAAACGTATCTGTGGCCGGGTTTCTGGCATTCTCAAAGGTGCCGATCTCCACTTCATATTGGTTGCGTGTGTCTACCACCAATACGTCCGGATCTGAAATAAGATCATTCCACTCTTTGGGATCCACATAAGTACCCACGATCCGTTTCGGGTCAATGCCCTCCACTCCCATGGTGACGATCTCTTTCTTGAGCTTCACTTTGGTTCGCTTGAAGGGCTGTATGTCGACGAACGATTCTTTGTAGTCGATGCCCTCGAACCGCTGGTCAGCCTCCAACCAGTCGCGAATGGCATCCACACCTTCACGGCTGCCGGCTATGGTGCCGTTAATGCCCTCACGAGCCAGCAGCAATGTGCCGTGCACCTCTTTCTCCAACATCAGGTCCAGCAATGGCTGACGAAGGGCTTTGTAATCATTCAGAACTGCGAACTTATAAAGCGCGCAGACAACAACATCCTGGCTCATGAGTCTGGTTTCTCCTGCGGGCCGGACCGTAAATCCGGAGCATGGTTGATAATCGCCGACGGGCGCGAGGCAGCCATTCTAACGAATACGGACGAAGGAGAGTATTACGGGGAGTTACAGGGACGTCATTAACAATGCCCGGCGCTGCAGTTTTCGGCCTGGAAAACTCCCGCCGTACGGAAGTTTTCCAGGGAGAACCTGTCGCCGTATTATCGCTGGGAACCGGCCAGCTCCCGCTCAACCATCGCCGACAACTGCCCCCATCCGGGGCGGGTCAGGCGGATATTGTCCACCAACACGGTTGGGGTACTGGTAACGCGAAGCTGCATGGCCACTCGACGGCTCTGCTCGATTTCTTCGACGTGGAGATCCGTGGTCATACACCGACTGAAACGGCGGTCATCAAGCCCCAGATCCTCGGCGTAGCGGCTAAAGGTATCAACCGGGCTGCTGGAACCGCTCCATTCGGTCTGCATGTCGAACAACTTGTCGTGCATGGCCCAGTAGCCATCCTGGTCACCCGCGCAACGAGCGGCCTGTGCCGCTGGCATGGCGTTGTCGTGCTGCTGGAGTGGCAGATCAAAGTACACAAACCGCACCTTGCCGGACTCCACGTATTCCTGTTTCAACTGCTGGCTGGCGTCCGAAAAACGCGCGCAGGCGGGGCACTGGTAGTCTGCGAACTCCCGCACCACCACGGGTGCGTCTTCGTCACCAACGGAGACGCCGAAGCGATCCAGTTGGGCAGGAAACGGGTCGGCATTGGGGCCGGCAACCGGCAACTCATCCGAGGTGGGGGCCGGGCTCGCGGTCAGGAAAAATACGCCCACCGCAACAAAAACAAGAACGATGACACTGATGCCGATATACAACGACTTACGATCTTTCTTCCTGTTGGGCGGCGGTGCGCCGGTCTCTTTTCTTATTTTTGCCTCGCCCATGGTAGAGCTCCTTATTGTTTATTCATTCGTGGACGTTTTCACGCGGTAATGAGCACGCTAAGATCTTTATACATTACATAAGTTCCAACAAAAATTAAGGAATTCTCATGGCCTTACCCGAATCCCTGAAGACATCGCTGAGCCTCCCACTGGTGGCGGCACCCATGTTCCTGATCTCCGGCCCGGAGATGGCGCTGGCCTGCTGCAAGCAGGGCATTGTTGGCAGCTTCCCGGCCCTGAACCAGCGCACCAGCGAAGGCTTCGAGGAATGGGTGATTCAGATGAACGAAGGCCTGAAAGACTTTCGGGAAACCCATCCGGACCAAACAGCCGCGCCTTACGCCGTGAACCTCATCGTTCATCGCACGAACCCGCGCTGGGAGGCCGATCTGGACCTGTGCGTGAAACACCAGGTGCCCATAGTGATCACCTCACTGGGAGCCGCCACCAAAGTGACCGAAGCGGTGCACAGTTACGGCGGCCTGGTATTCCACGATGTCACCAACCAGAAACACGCCCGCAAAGCAGCCGAAGCAGGTGTGGATGGCATTATCGCGGTGTCTGCCGGTGCGGGCGGACACGCCGGCATCATTAATCCGTTCGTGCTGGTGCACGAAATCCGAGAGGTATTCGAGGGCGTGATCCTGCTTGCCGGCGGGCTTTCCAAAGGCGAAGATATTCTGGCCGCCCAGGCGATGGGCGCTGACCTTTGCTATCTGGGCACGCGATTTATCAATACCACGGAATCGCGGGCGGAAGCGGCCTACCAGAACATGATCATCGAAGCGGTATCGGGCGATATCATCCACACGCCGGCGGTGTCAGGGATTCCCGCAAACTTTATGCGTCAGAGTCTGGAAGCCGCCGGCTACCCCATGGATAAACTGAACCAGGCCGGTGAGCTGAATTACGGCGATAAGCTCAAGCCCGTGGACGACGAAGCCAAAGCCTGGAAAACCGTCTGGTCCGCCGGCCAGGGCGTCAGCCAGATCACCGACGTTGTATCGGTCAGCGATCTTGTCGGGCGAATTGGTGATGAATATCGACGTGCCCGTGCGCGGCTCTGTGAGTAGAGCCGCCGAGCGCACTTATACCCGGAACTGGGATGCCTTGCCCTGCAGGGTGTCCAGTAGTTCCCCGATCTGCCCGCTGGCCTGATCTGAGCGCTCAATGGCGTCAACGGTTTCACCGGACAGGCGGGCAATGTCCGTCACGCTGACGCTGACTTCCCCCGCATTCCTGCTCTGCTCTTCCGCAACCGCCGAAATCTCAAGCGCGCGTTTCTGCAAACTACCCAGCATTTGGTTGATCTGGTCGAAGTGCTCGTCGGCGCGACGGAATTCGGCGGACGATTCCGCCACCTGCCCCGAAACCTGATCAATCACGGTCACGGTCTGGCGGCTGCCCCGCTGAAGGCGATCAATAATGCCCTGAATTTCCGTGGTGGATTCCTGGGTGCGGCTGGCCAGGGTACGCACTTCATCGGCCACGACCGCAAAGCCGCGCCCGGATTCGCCCGCCCTCGCCGCTTCAATGGCAGCGTTAAGCGCCAACAGGTTGGTCTGCTCAGCAATAGCTCCGATTACCGAGAGCACGGAATCAATTTCCGTACTCTGGCTGTTCAGCTCATTGACCGCCGCGACGGCCTGCTCCACGTTAGCAACAACCTGATCCAGACGCCCTCTTACATCACGGGAAATCGATGCCGTTGCCTCACTCTCCGCGTTTACGTTCTGGACGGAACCGGCTATTTCCTGGACGCTGTCAGCCACTTCGGCAATGCTGCCCGACATTGCCGACATGGTCTCCGACACCTCCGCCACTTCCTGCTGCTGGCGATTAACGGCCGATACCGCATCGCGGCTGATCTGACCTTGTTCTCTGGCTCTCTCAGCGGCTGATTCGGCGGACGACTTTACCTCTGACACCAACTCCTGGATGCGCGCAATGAACTGGTTCATGCCCCGTGCCATTTCCGTCAGTTCGTCGCGGCCCTTGAGGGATACCCGTCGGGTCAGATCGGCCTCACCGTCGGCTATCTGCCAGATCGCCGAACTCAACCGGAGCACACGGGGAAGAAGACCGCCGCCGAGCACGGCCGCCACCAGAACGATCAGCACAACCACGGAGCCGATGGCAAGGAATGAGAGATTGGAGGAAAGGCTATCTGCCTCACGATCCAGTGCCTCCACGGTGCTATCAATACGTGCCTGCGTGTCTTCACCCATGGTGGCAAGCTGTTGCTGCAGGCGCTGGTTGACCTCTCCGGTCTCAGCCTCCAAAGTCTGGCGCAGCGCGTCGATACTGCCGGTGATGGTCTCACTGAATTCTTCTTCCAGGGCAGCGAGGTCACGGTTGATCCCTTCCAGTGAGAGCCCCATTTTCAGCTGACCAATCGCCGTGCCCTGGGGTTTTATATCGGCGGTGATAATAACCACATTGGGATCGCGACTTGCCGCATCCAGAACTTTGTTTGCTGCACCACGGCCTTCCCCCTGCTCCATTAAGGTGCGTACGCGATCATCCGTGCGATCAACATAACGGGTCAGCCTTTCCCCATATTGATCGTAATAAATCGCAAAAAGAACCGACTCCCGGGCATCCGCCAGCTCAATAAGATCCGTCAACCGCGGCACGTCCCGATCCCAGATCAGTGGCGCAGCGACCGCCGCCAGTACCTCCGCCAGCCCCTGCGCTTCAGACATGACCGCTGACCGAACGTTGTTCGCCACCCGCTCCTGTTGTGCCGTCTGCTGACGCGTCAATTCACCCGCCAACTCTTCCGTGGTCCTCTGCTGCATGAGCTGCAGGCGATTACGGACGTCTTCGCGCGTGTCACCAAACGACGCACTGACTTCCCGACTACTGGCCTCAAGAGCGGAACCGGCGGTCTCGACCAGGCTGTTCACCTGGTTGGAAATCAGCCATTGGCTCATGGCCACCTGCACCACGCCAGCAACAATCAGGATCAGGAAAACAGGTCGCAGCAAGCGGCTGGTTACCAGTGCCTTCAGAAAACGAGGGGGCATACGGACTCCGTCAACACGTTTGAATCACACATCCCGGCGGCAGGACGTGGCCTGCCCGGCCATGCTTATGCCTGACTATAGAGCAAAACGTAGACCACGGGGTGACGTGTTCGTGTACCGATTTTGTAACAACCCCGTGAAATTGTTTGAAATTGGGAGTCAGTCGCTCTCTCATTGGCGCCCGCCTGACGAAGACCGTTAGCGATACGGGGACTCGTTTGTGAACTTTCCAGGCCAATGGGCGTAAGCTACTGGACACATCAATGAAAGCAGGTGATCGAGAATGCTGGGATTTCCGAAGGGCGATCCGAAGAAAAAGCTGCAGAAGGAATACGAGGCCAAGTTGCAGAAGGCGCTCCACGCCCAGCGCAACGGTGACTTACGTACCCATGGCACGTTGATGGAGGAAGCGGAAAAAATTTACGCAGAGATTGAAAAGCTTTCCACCAAAGGCTAAAACGTATTTTCCGGTGAATCGGTCTACATATAGAAAACAGATGGCATCATGAACCATACACTACGGCGTTTTGTCGGATACATACTGATGCCATTGCTTGCGGCTCTCAGCTTCCATTCTGCCGCGAACGATCAGCTTCAGCCCACCTACCGCTTTTGCGAAGACCCTTGGCCCCCCTACACAGTCGGCGAGACCAGCCTGCCCCCCAAAGCCGGCATGGCGGTTGAGCTTTTCGAGGAACTGGAACAACGCCTGGGCATGGCATTTCACCTCAGGCTTCTGCCCTGGAAGCGCTGCCTCTTATGGGCTAAAGAAGGCAAATACGATGGCGTGATGTTATTGACCCGCAATAAGGATCGATCCCGATACCTGAGTTTCTCCGTGGCGGTCCATCAGGATGCCAACGTGGTCTGGGCCTTGAAAAGCCGTACTTTTGAGCGAGACTTCCGAACCTTCAAAGACTTTCAGGGACTGAGGATAGGGCTGACGGAAGGATTCAACTATGGAGAGGCCTTTGACCAGGCGGTTAAGGAATACCGGCTGAAGGTAGACCCGGGCCCAACCATTCTCAGCAACATGTTGAGGCTTGCTCTGGGGCGAATCGACATTTTTCTTGTCAATCGGGTTGCTGGTGAATCTGCCATTGAAGACCGCCCGAACCTGCGGAAAAAGCTCACTCACCAGCGGGGTCCGTTCAAGGCGGTTCCATTCTTCATTGGTCTGTCAAAGTCGTCACCAATCGGGGCGGAGGTTCCTCGCTTCAATGAGGCACTGGAGGACATGAAACAGGATGGAACCATCAACCGGATCTTTGGAGCCGACAGACACTGAGAGACTGCTCAGAAATTTGGCGCGCCAGGGGTGACGCAACCAAGCCCTACATGGACGTATTTACGGGCGTTTTCTGAGCAGTCTCTGCCACCGGTGCGCGCCCGCGAAATCAGCAGGCTACAGAGGCAAAGCCCAGTGCTTATCGAACCTTAGGATCCAGCTCACCAGAAGCATACCGCTCAAACATACGCTCGAGGTTGACCGGTTTGATCTTGCTGGCGTTGCCGGCAGTACCGAAGGCTTCGTAGCGGGCGACGCAAACGTCGGTCATCGCCTGCATGGTCGCCTTCAGGAATTTACGCGGGTCGAACTCGGCCGGGTTCTGGGCCAGGAAGCGACGGGTTGCACCGGTACTGGCCAGGCGCAGGTCGGTGTCGATGTTGACCTTGCGAACGCCATGCTTGATGCCTTCAACGATTTCCTCAACCGGCACACCGTAGGTTTCCGGGATCTCGCCGCCGTATTCGTTGATGATCTTCAGCCACTCCTGGGGCACGGAGCTGGAGCCGTGCATAACCAGGTGGGTGTCCGGGATGCGGGCATGGATCTTTTTAATCTGCTCGATGGCAAGGATGTCACCGGTCGGCGGACGGGTGAACTTGTAAGCACCGTGGCTGGTTCCGATGGCTATGGCCAGGGCGTCCACGTGGGTTTTCTTGACGAAATCCGCCGCTTCTTCCGGATCGGTCAGCATCTGGCTGTGGTCCAGGGTGCCCTCTGCGCCAATGCCGTCTTCTTCGCCGGCCTGCCCGGTTTCCAGGGAGCCCAGGCAACCCAGCTCGCCTTCTACAGAGACGCCACAGGCGTGGGCCATCTCAACGGTGCGACGGGTAACATCGACGTTGTATTCGTAGTCGGTCGGGGTTTTGCCGTCTTCACCCAGGGAGCCGTCCATCATCACCGAGCTGAAGCCCAGTTGGATAGAGCGTTGGCACACGGACGGGCTGGTGCCATGGTCCTGGTGCATAACCACCGGAATATGGGGAAACTCCTCAATGGCCGCCAGAATCAGGTGACGCAGGAAGGGGGCACCGGCGTATTTGCGGGCACCGGCTGAGGCCTGGACTATCACCGGGGAGTCGGTTTTGTCAGCCGCTTCCATGATGGCGCGCATCTGCTCAAGGTTGTTCACGTTATACGCCGGTACACCGTAACCATGCTCGGCGGCGTGGTCCAGCAGTTGCCGCATCGATATCAGGGCCATTGGGGTTGTCTCCTTGGTTTATTAAACAATGTCTTTGGCAGACTTCTCTGGTTTGGAGTCTGCGTCGGAGGGCAGAGACACTCTCCCGGGACACGCTGTAAATACGTCCGTGTACGCTCGACAAAAACATCCATGTTTTTGACGGTCCCGGGAGAGTGTCTCTGCCCTCCTCGCGATTCAAGCTTGTGCTATACGCCGCGCTGTTCGAGTACAGCAACCGCTGGCAGGGTTTTACCTTCCACGAATTCCAGGAAAGCACCACCACCGGTGGAAATGTACGAAATCTTGTCACTCACACCGTACTTGTCAACGGCAGCGACGGTATCACCGCCGCCAGCCAGGGAGAAAGCGTCGCTTTCGGCGATGGCTTTCGCCAGGGATTGGGTGCCGTTGCTGAACTGGTCGAATTCGAAGACGCCGACCGGGCCGTTCCAAAGAATGGTCTTGGAGGACTTCAGCAAGCCGGCGAATTTGGAGGCGGTTTCGGGACCGACGTCCAGAATCATGTCGTCTTCGGTCACGTCGTCAATTTTTTTAGTGGTGGCTTTCGCTGTTTCAGCGAATTCGCTGGCGACAACTACATCTACAGGCAGCGGAATTTCAACGCGGGAGGCGATTTCGCGGGCCGTGTCGATCAGGTCGTGTTCACACAGGGATTTGCCGACCGGATGGCCAGCGGCTGCCAGGAAGGTGTTGGCGATGCCGCCACCGACGATGATGGAGTCGCAGACTTTTTCCAGGGCGTTGAGCACGTCCAGTTTGGTGGATACTTTGGAGCCGCCGACAATCGCAACCACGGGTTTGGCCGGGTTATCCAGGGCTTTGCCGAGGGCTTCCAGCTCTGCGGCCAGCAGCGGGCCAGCGCAGGCTTCCGGGGCGAAGCGGGCAACGCCATGGGTAGAGGCCTGGGCGCGGTGGGCGGTGCCGAAGGCGTCCATCACGTAGACATCACACAACGCAGCGTACTTTTTGGAAAGCTCTTCGTCGTCTTTTTTCTCGCCCTTGTTGAAACGGACGTTTTCGAAAAGGACGACTTCGCCGTCGGCTACATCAACGCCCTCGAGGTAATCGGTAATCAGACGAACGTCCTGACCCAGTACCTTGCTGAGGTGGTCGGCCACCGGTTTCATGGAGGAGGCTTCGTCGTAAACGCCTTCTTCCGGGCGGCCGAGATGGGACATCAGCATGACCTTTGCGCCTGCGTCCTTCGCCGCCTTAATCGTCGGCAGCGAGGCACGGATGCGAGCGTCGCTGGACACTTCACCATTTTTTACCGGTACGTTGAGGTCTTCACGAATCAGTACCCGCTTACCGGCGAGATCCAGATCGGTCATTCTCTTGATAGTCATCGTTGTTCATCCCCTGATCAAAATGTGTCAGTGGCTGGAGAGCCAGTGTTTGCTGACGTCCAGCATCCGATTTGCGAACCCCCACTCGTTATCAAACCAGCACAGCACCTTCACCATGGTGCCGCCGGTTACGCGCGTCTGGCCTCCGTCGACGATGCCGGAGTGGGCGTCGTGATTAAAATCGGAGCTGGCCAGAAGCTCATCGGTGTAGCCCAGAATGTGTTTCAGCGGGCCATGGGCGGCGTTTTTTAGTAAGTTGTTCACCGCCTCCACCGAGGTGTTTTCTCTGACATTCACCACCATGTCGATTGCCGACACGTTCATGGTGGGCACCCGCATGGCCACCGAGCTGAACTTGCCTTCCATGTGAGGCAGCAAGCGCTCAATGCCCTTCGCAAGGCCTGTGTCGACCGGAACAATGTTGTGCAGGGCGCTGCGGGTTCGGCGCAGGTCCTGATGGTGGTAGGCGTCGATCACCGGCTGGTCATTCATGGCCGCATGAATAGTGGTTGTCGTGCCGTGCTCCACCCCCAATGCTTCATCAAGTACCTGGATAACCGGTACCAGGCAATTGGTGGTGCAGGAGGCAGCAGCCACGATACGGTCAGACTCGGCCAGTTGGTCCTGATTCACGCCATAAACAATGGTGCGATCCACATCGGATTCCGCCGGTTGTGAGAACAGCAGGCGTTCAGCACCAGCCTTCAGGTGTTGCTCGGCCGTCGCGCGGTCGGTGAAAGCACCGGAGCACTCCAGCACCAGATCAATGCCCAGCTCGTCCCAGGGCAGCTCCGATGCTTCGGCGCAACGGACGACGCGAATACGGTCCCCGTTTACCAGCAGGGAATCTCCCTCAACGTTTATCTCACCCTGGAATCGACCATGGGTGGAGTCGTAGCGGGTGAGATGGGCAATGGTATCGATGTCCGCCAGCTCGTTAATCGCGACCACCTGAAGGTGATCGCGAAAACGATTCTCGTAGAGTGCACGCAAGACGCACTGGCCGATACGGCCGTATCCATTGATGGCGATGCGATACGGTGCAGCGGTGCTCATCAGGCTTCCAGCAGCTCCCCGGCCACAGCGACAATGTTGTCTACCGTAAAGCCGAATTCCTTGAACAGCTCACCGGCAGGCGCAGACTCACCGAAGGTGCTCATGCCCACCACGCGGCCGTCCAGGCCAACGTACTTGTACCAGTAATCTTCAATAGCGGCCTCGACGGCGATCCGGTTGGTCACTTCAAGCGGCAGTACTTCCTGCTTATACGCGGCGCTCTGGGCGTCGAAGGTGTCTGTGGATGGCATGGACACCACGCGAACCTTGTTACCCTTCTGGCGCAGCGCTTCGGCCGCGTCCTGAGCCAGCCCCACTTCACCACCAGTGGCGATGAGGATCAGGTCCGGCGTGCCTTCGCTGTCTGACAGGATGTAGCCACCCTTGGCGATGTTGGCCAGTTGCTCGGCATCACGCTGCTGGTGCGGCAGTCCCTGACGGGAAAAGACCAGCGCAGTCGGGCCATCGACACGCTCCAGGGCAGCTTTCCAGGCGACCGCTGACTCAACGGCATCCGCCGGACGCCAGGTGCTCATGTTAGGCGTGGTGCGCAGGCTCGCCAACTGCTCGATGGGCTGATGCGTTGGGCCATCTTCGCCCAGGCCGATGGAGTCGTGGGTGAACACATAGATGGAGCGCTGTTTCATCAACGCGGCCATGCGCACGGCGTTACGGCAGTACTCCATAAAGATCAGGAAGGTAGCGCCGTAAGGTACGAAGCCGCCATGCAGGGCGACGCCGTTCATAATGGCTGCCATGCCGAATTCGCGAACACCGTAGTAAACGTAGTTACCGCTGGCGTCTTCTTTGGTCAGTGGCTTACTGCCATTCCAGATGGTGAGGTTGGAGCCCGCCAGGTCGGCAGAGCCACCCAGCAGTTCCGGCAGCATCGGGCCATAGGCGTTCAGGGTGTTCTGGGACGCCTTGCGGCTGGCAACAGTTTCGCCTTTGTCCTGGCACTCCTGAATATACGCCTGGGCCTTCTCGGAGAAGTCCGCCGGCAGTTCTCCGGCCATACGACGCTTGAGCTCAGCGGCCAGTTCCGGTTCCGCCTTTTCGTAGGCAGCAAACGCCTGCTCCCACTCAGCCTGCGCGGCGGCGCCTTTTTCACGGGCATCCCAGGCACCGTATACTTCAGACGGGATCTCGAAAGCACCGTGGTTCCAACCCAGCTTCTCGCGGGTCAGTGCAATTTCGTCCTCACCCAGCGCAGCGCCGTGACAGGCTTCGGTGCCTTGCTTGTTGGGTGAACCAAAACCAATGATGGTCTTGCAACAAATCAGTGTGGGCTGAGTTGTGTTCGCCCGGCCGGCCTCAATCGCAGCGCGAACGGCCTCCGGGTTATGGCCATCAACCTCGGGAATGACCTGCCAGCCATAAGCTTCGAAACGCCTGGGCGTGTCGTCGGTAAACCAGCCGTCCACTTCACCGTCGATGGAAATGCCGTTGTCGTCGTAGAACATGATCAGCTTGCCAAGGCCCAATGTGCCGGCCAGGGAAGACACCTCGTGGGAAATGCCTTCCATCAGGCAGCCATCGCCCAGGAAGGCGTAGGTGTAGTGATCAACAACATTGTGGCCAGGGCGGTTGAACTGCTCCGCCAGGGTTTTCTCCGCCAGCGCAAAGCCGACCGCATTGGCAATGCCCTGCCCGAGCGGCCCCGTGGTGGTTTCAACGCCCGGTGTATAACCGTACTCAGGGTGGCCCGGGGTTTTGGAGTGCAGTTGACGGAAGTTCTTGATGTCGTCGATGGAGACGTCATAGCCGCTCAGGTGCAGCAGGGAATACTGCAGCATGGAGCCATGGCCGTTGGACAGCACAAACCGGTCACGGTTAGCCCAATTGGGATTTGCCGGGTTGTGGCTAAGGAAATCGTTCCAGAGGACCTCGGCGATGTCCGCCATACCCATGGGCGCGCCCGGGTGGCCGGATTTGGCTTTCTGAACCGCATCCATGCTCAGCGCGCGAATGGCGTTGGCGAGATCTGTGCGAGACGGCATTGACGTTTCTCCAGTTTTTGGTCGGCAAAAGGTGAACGGTTAAAAAGAAGGCGCGTATTTTCGCCGATTAGTGACCACCGGGGCAAATCGGCGACACTCTTTTTATGGAAGTTTTACGGATGTTTTCAACGCCGGAATTTTTGCACAGAAATTTTATCTGATTTTTCAAACAGATCTAAATCTATATCAATTTATTTTGATATAGATGTTGATTGCCCGGAAAGACATGCCTACACTTCTTTCCCATGACATCCATGACCACACCTGCAACTGACCTGTCCTCCGTGGACGCCCTGGCACCGATCTTCAAAGCGAGCGGTGACCCGTTACGCCTGGAGATTCTGCGGGTGTTGCGTCGGGACACCTTTGGCGTACTGGAGCTGAGCCAGCTCTTCGAGATGCGCCAGTCGGGCATGAGCCATCATTTGAAGGTGATGCACAAGGCAGGACTGCTGGAACCCCAGCGGGAAGGCAACGCCATTTTCTACCGGCGCCCCCTGAACCTCGAAAGCGACAAGCTGACGGACCAGACCATCCGCCAGGTTTTCCAGAGCGTGGACCGTATTCCGCTGCCTGAGCATCTGCAGGAAAAGATCGAAGCCATCCGCAATCAGCGCGCGGACCAGTCCCAGGCCTTCTTCTCCCGTTACGCCGAAAAATTCCGGGAGCAACAGGAACTCATTGCCGCGTTTGACCTCTACGCCGAACCGGTGGCGAACCTGATTCGTAATCGTTCCGAGCGTCATGACTGGAAAACGGCCCTGGAAATCGGCCCCGGTGAAGGCGCATTCCTGCCGGTGCTCTCGAAGATCTGCAATCACGTGGTGGCACTGGACAACTCCCGCGACATGCTGGCCAAGGCCACCCGTACCTGCATCGAAGAACGTCTGAACAACGTCGATTTGATTGAAGGTGTTACCGACAACCTGTTGGCTCGTGGTGACGATTTTGACCTGGTGGTGGCCAACATGGTCCTGCATCACGTACCCAGCCCCGCGGACATTTTTCTGGATGCCTCGGCACTGATGAACACCGGTGGCTGCCTGTTTGTCAGTGATCTGTGCAGCCATGACCAGGATTGGGCGAAGGAAGCCTGCGGCGATCTGTGGCTGGGTTTTGAACCGGAAGAGCTTACCAGTTGGGCCACCGATGCAGGCCTGGCTGCGGGTGAGTCGCTGTTCATCGGGCTGAGAAACGGCTTCCAGGTGCAGGTGAGAGAATTCTGGAAAACCGCAGAGTCCACATAGGACAGAAACAAAACTGTATCAATTTTTTTTGATATAGAAATATGCAGACTCAGAAAACTGATTTACGATACCAACATCAAAACTGCCGGCCTCAATCAAGAACCCATTGCCGGCCCGAATTTGCAACGCTCACAGAGGAACAACCCTATGTCTGATTACAGCGTCTTTACTTCCGAATCGGTCTCTGAAGGCCACCCTGATAAACTGGCTGACCAGATTTCCGATGCCGTCCTCGACGCCATTCTGGTCGACGACCCCCATGCCCGGGTTGCGTGCGAAACCATGGTAAAGACCGGGGTCGCTATCGTCGGTGGGGAAATCACCACCAGCGCCTGGGTGGATCTGGAAGACCTGGTGCGCGGCGTGATCAAGGACATCGGCTACACCTCCTCTACCGTGGGCTACGACGGTGACACCTGCGGCATTATCAACATCATCGGCAAGCAGTCCGTGGACATTGCCCAGGGCGTTGACCGCCAGAAGCCGGAAGACCAGGGCGCCGGCGACCAGGGCCTGATGTTCGGCTACGCCAGCAACGAAACCGACGTGCTGATGCCGGCCCCGATCACTTTCTCTCACCGTCTGGTACAACGCCAGGCCGAAGCCCGCAAGAGCGGCTTGCTGCCATGGCTGCGCCCCGATGCGAAAAGCCAGGTCACCTGCCGCTATGAAAACGGCAAGGTCACCGGCATCGACGCCATTGTTCTGTCCACCCAGCACGACGAAGACGTGTCCCAGGCAGATCTGAAAGAAGCCGTCATGGAACTGATCGTCAAGCACGCTCTGCCGGCGGAGTTGCTGCACAAGGATACCCAGTTCCACATCAACCCGACTGGCAAGTTCGTGATCGGCGGCCCTGTGGGCGACTGCGGCCTGACCGGTCGCAAGATCATTGTCGACACCTACGGCGGCATGGCCCGTCACGGCGGCGGCGCCTTCTCCGGCAAGGACCCGTCCAAGGTGGACCGTTCAGCCGCTTACGCCGGCCGTTACGTGGCGAAGAACATTGTCGCCGCTGGCCTGGCTGAAAAGTGCGAGATCCAGGTGTCCTACGCCATCGGCGTGGCGCAGCCAACGTCCATCTCCCTGAACACCTTCGGCACTGGCAAGATCAGCGACGACAAGATCATCAAGCTGGTCCGCGAGCACTTCGACCTTCGCCCGTATGCAATTACCAACATGCTGGACCTGCTGCACCCGATGTATCGGGCCACCGCGGCCTACGGCCACTTTGGTCGCGAGCCGGTTGAGATGACGGTTGGCGGCAAGACGTTTACTGCCTTCCCATGGGAGAAGACAGATCGGGCTGACCTGTTGAAGGATGCCTCTGGTATTTGATTTGAAGACCGGTCGTACACACGACCATCACCACTATTTATACGACGGGAGAACACCATGAGCACTCCGGTAGAAAAACTGAAGCAATTCGATGATTACAAAGTTCGCGATATCTCTCTCGCGGGCTGGGGCCGTAAGGAAATCAACATCGCCGAAGGCGAAATGCCTGCGCTGATGGCCCTGCGTGAGAAATACAAAACCGAGCAGCCGCTGAAAGGCGCCAACATCATGGGCTGCATTCACATGACCATCCAGACCGCCGTGCTGATCGAAACACTGGTTGAGCTGGGCGCCACAGTGCGCTGGTCATCGTGCAACATCTTCTCGACCCAGGATCAGGCAGCCGCCGCGATTGCCGAGAGTGGTGTCCCTGTTTTCGCCTGGAAAGGTGAGACCGACGAAGAATACGACTGGTGCCTCGAACGCACCGTTGGCGCCGACGTAGAGGGCTGGGAACCCAACATGATTCTGGACGACGGCGGCGACCTGACGGCCCTGCTCCATGAAAAGTATCCGGAGATTCTGGCTAACTGCCACGGTGTCACCGAGGAAACCACCACCGGCGTACACCGCCTGCAGGAAATGCTGCGTGACGGCAAGCTGAAAGTGCCGGCCATCAACGTCAACGACGCGGTTACCAAGTCCAAGAACGACAACAAGTACGGCTGCCGCCACAGCCTGAACGACGCCATCAAGCGCGCCACCGACCACCTCATGGCCGGCAAGAAAGCGCTGGTGATTGGTTATGGTGATGTGGGCAAGGGCTCTGCGGCCTCCCTGCGCCAGGAAGGCATGATCGTCAAGATCACCGAGGCCGACCCGATCTGTGCCATGCAGGCGTGCATGGATGGCTTCGAGGTAGTGTCCCCATACCTGGACGGTGTGAACACCGGCACCGAAGCGGGCGTGGACAAGGCGCTGCTGCAGAACACCGACCTGCTGGTGACCACCACCGGCAACATGAATGTGTGTGACGCCAACATGCTCAAGGCCATCAAGAGCGGTGCCGTGGTGTGCAACATCGGCCACTTCGACAACGAAATCGACACCGCCTATATGCGCAAGAACTGGGAGTGGGACGAGGTCAAACCGCAGGTGCACGTGGTGTATCGCGACAAGGCCACCAACGACCACCTGATCCTGCTGTCCGAAGGCCGCCTGGTGAACCTCGGTAACGCCACCGGCCACCCGTCGCGGATCATGGACGGCTCATTCGCCAACCAGGTGCTGGCGCAAATGCACCTGTTCGAGCGCAAGTTTGCCGATCTTCCGGAGGACGCCCGCGAGAAGGGTATCTATGTTCAGGTTCTGCCCAAGCAGCTGGATGAGGAGGTGGCCCGTGCCATGGTGGAAGGCTTTGGTGGCGTGATCACCAAAATGACACCGGAGCAGGCGAAATACATTGGTGTACCGGTCGAAGGCCCGTACAAGCCGGAAAGTTACAAGTACTGATCAGGTAGTAGCAGCATGGAAACCCAGAAACAGTTCAAACGCCGCTTCAGCTTTGAGTTTTTCCCGCCCAAGACCGACAAGGGCTGGGAAAAGCTGCAGGGCGTGCGCAATACGCTGGCCGAGGTTGACCCGGATTTCTTCTCGGTCACCTTCGGTGCCGGCGGCTCCACCCGGGACCGCACCGTGCAGACGGTGCTGGACCTTCACAAACGGGGCGTGTCCACCGCACCGCATCTGTCCTGCGTGGGCGCCACCCGCGACAGCATTGCGGAACTGCTGGATGTCTATCGCGACAACGGCATTAACCGCATCGTCGCCCTGCGTGGCGACATGCCATCAGGCATGGGCGCCGCCGGTGAACTGCGGTACGCCAATGAGCTGGTCAGCTTTATCCGCGAGTACAGCGGCGATACCTTCAATATTGAAGTAGCGGCCTACCCGGAGTTCCACCCCCAGGCCCGCACCGCGGAAGACGACCTGAAGAACTTCGCCCGCAAGGTTGAAGCAGGCGCCAACAGCGCCATCACCCAGTACTTCTTCAACGCGGACAGCTACTTCTACTTTATCGACCGTCTGGAGAAGATGGGCGTTACCATTCCGGTGGTGCCGGGCATTATGCCCATCGTCAACTTCTCCAACCTGACCCGCTTCTCGGACATGTGCGGTGCGGAGATCCCCCGCTGGATCCGCAAGCAGCTGGAAGCCTACGGCGACGACAGCGACAGCATCCGCAAGTTTGGTGAGGAAGTGGTCACCGAAATGTGCGCGAAACTGCTTGCCGCCGGGGCGCCCGGGCTTCACTTCTATACCCTGAACCAGGCGGAACCGAGCCAGAGTATCTGGAAAAACCTGGGGATTGGTGAGCGGGAGAAGATTGCGTTTTAAGATTCGCTGCTTTCCCCAACTCTCCCCAACGCTCCCCAAACCCTCTCCCTCCATGGGAGAGGGCTCCCCCTCCAACCATTTGATTTTCTGCATTTCTCCGCCTGATGGTCTAAAGTGTAAGGGTTGCAGTTCCACAAACCGCCCCCGGAAAGAACAGGCTTGATCAGCCCGCATTTCTGGAGCACTCCACCGGGTGCACGGGCAACAAAAGTAAAAACAGGAGATTGTATGAGCACCAAATGGCTTAAGACGGTTGGCGCAACACTGGCACTTACCGTTGCCGCAGGCACTGCCAGCGCAGAGACCCTGCGCGTCGTCACCGACCCCAGCTTCGTGCCGTTCGAAATGATGGATCAGGAAACCGGCGAGATGATCGGTTTCGACATGGAGATCATCCGCGAAGTGGCAGACCGTGCCGGCTTTGAGATCGACCTGAACACCATGGACTTTAACGGCATCATCCCTGCCCTGCAGACGGGCAACGTGGACATCGCCATTGCCGGGATCACCATCACCGAAGAGCGTGAAGAAATCGTTGATTTCTCCGATCCGTATTACGACTCCGGCCTGCGCATCCTGGTGCGCCAGGACAATGGAAAAGTCGAGGAAATTTCAGACCTCGAAGGTGTGAAGATCGGCACCAAGATCGGCAGCACCAGCTACGACTACCTGATGAAAACGCTGGACGAAAATGACGGCGTAACGCCCTACCCAGGCAGCTCAGACATGTACATGGCGCTTATGTCAGGCGCCGTTGACGCTGTGTTCTACGATGCGCCTAACGTTGGCTACTTCGCCAGCACCCGTGGTGAAGGCAAAGTTAAAACCGTTGGCAAGCTGTACGAAGGCCAGCAGTACGGCATCGCCCTGAAAAACGGCAGTGAGTGGGTGGATGACGTTAACGAAGCCCTGGCTTCCATCAAGGAAGACGGCACCTACAAGAAAATCTACGAGAAGTGGTTCGGCCCCATGCCGGAAGACATGTAAAACTGAAAACCACAGCCGGGGTGTACAACGCCCCGGCTGGTAACTCCCCATCCAACGGAGACATCCACTGTGGAATTCCAGTTTCAGTTTGACTGGCAGGCAGCCATCAACGCCGTTCCTTATTTGCTCAAAGGTATTCCCTATACCCTGCTTATTTCTTTTGGCGGCCTCGCCATTGGTTTTGTGCTGGGCATTATTTTCGGCCTGCTGAGCATCAACAAAAAATGGTTTTTTCGCTGGCCCGCAACCGCGTACATCGAAATTTTCCGCGGCACCCCCATTCTCGTGCAGGTGCTGTTTATCTTCTACGGTCTGCCCGATCTGGTTGGCGGCCCGATTGACCCGCTGACCGCCGGTATCGCCGCCATTGCCCTGAACTCCGGCGCCTATATTTCCGAAGTGGTCCGGGGCGGCGTGCAATCCATCGACAAGGGTCAGACCGAGGCCGGCCTCTCTCTGGGCCTGTCGCGCTCCCAGACCTTCTGGTCGATTATCTGGCCCCAGGCCTTCCGCCGCATGATTCCGCCCTTGGGCAATCAGGCGATCGTGAGTATCAAGGACACGTCACTGTTCTCGGTCATCGGTGTGGGCGAGCTGGTTCGCCAGGGCCAGGTGTACATCGCCAACACCTTTACCGCCTTCGAGGTCTACTTCGTGGTGGCGATCATGTACCTCGCGATTACCCTCTCCCTCTCACTCGTGCTCCGCCTGATAGAGCGGCGCGGACTGGCTTCTGTCTGAAGGATAGGTACCCATGACACAGATCGTGCAAATGCAGGGCATGAACAAGTACTTCGGTACCCTGCATGTCCTCAAGGAAATTGACCTGACCGTTGAAGCCGGCGAAGTGGTGGTGGTTATCGGCGCCAGTGGCTCCGGCAAATCCACCCTCATCCGCTGCGTTAACGGCCTGGAAGAGTTCGAGTCCGGCAAGCTGGTGGTGGACGGTAACGAGCTTGCCCCGAAGAGTGGCAACCCGAAAGCCCTGGCTGAAATCCGCAAGGAAGTCGGCATGGTGTTCCAGCAGTTCAACCTGTTCCCGCACCTGACGGTGAAAAAGAACATCATGCTGGCGCCCAGGAAGGTCAAGGATGCCCCCGAAACCGTCGCCAACGCCACGGCGGAGAGACTGTTGAACCGCGTCGGTATCGGCAGTCAGGCTGACAAGTTTCCCAGCCAGCTCTCGGGCGGCCAGCAGCAGCGCGTAGCCATTGCCCGCGCACTGGCCATGGAACCCCGGCTGATGCTGTTCGACGAACCCACCTCCGCGCTGGACCCGGAAATGATCGGCGAAGTGCTGGACGTGATGCGAGAGTTGGCCAAGGAAGGTATGACCATGATGGTGGTCACCCACGAAATGGGCTTCGCCCGGGAAGTGGCCGACCGCGTGATCTACATCCACGAAGGCCAGATTGTCGAGGAAGGCAAACCGGCGGATGTGTTCGACAATCCGCAGAATGAACGCACCCAGGCATTCCTGAGCCGGGTGTTGGCGCACTGACTTACCCCGCCAGACGCGTTAAAGCAACTGGCGGGTGATCCTGTACTCCTTCTCGATCTTGGTATGGGAATCATCCGCCAGAAACCGCGCAATCTTCTTGCCCAGTAACGGCACTTCGCACCAGACATTCAGCGTAACGTAGTTGATGCAGGCCTGGTCTGTGCCCTGCA
>Ga0315336_1002354_pt1 | contig 29324 bp, 28 predicted proteins | sample ASW5metaG_FD_204512 | JGI IMG/M metagenome (GOLD analysis project Ga0315336, IMG submission 204512) | Ammonia-oxidizing marine archaeal communities from Monterey Bay, California, United States - ASW #5 | ecosystem: Environmental > Aquatic > Marine > Intertidal zone | place: USA: California... | reverse complement strand
AGAAACGGTTCCGCAAGGCGCACCGGCTGAGCGGCGAGGATGTCGCGGCGCTCAAGGCGGCCGGCGTGCGCGGAGTCGTAGCGGCGGTGCTTGCCGAGGGCGATCTCGGCGAAGATGCCGCCGCGGCAAAGATCGCCGCCGCCATGAGCCACCGCAACATCGAGGTCAAGCCGGCCGCGACCGGGCGGGTGAACCTACATGCAGGCGCCTCAGGCGTCTTTACCGTCGATGCCGCGATGATCGACGCCATCAACGGCGTCGATCCGGCCATCACCATCGCGACGCTGGCGCAGTATGCGCCGGTCGAGAAGGGCCAGATGGTGGCGACGGTCAAGATCATCCCCTTTGCCGTCGCTGCAAGCCTGGTGGAGAGCGTGGTGAAGATCTGCGCCGGCCGCGAGATATTTGCCGTCAACGCCTATCGGCCGATCACTGTCGGCGTCATCCAGACGGTGCTTCCCGGTGTCAAGCCGAGTGTGCTGGACAAGACCCTGCGTGTCACCGAGGCGCGGCTGGCGCGTTCCGGCGGCCGGCTGACGGCCGAGCGGCGCACGCCGCATGAGGTGGCCCCAGTCGCGGCGGCCGCAACCCAGCTGGCGCGTGACAATGACATGGTGGTGATCTTCGGCGCCTCGGCGATGAGCGATTTCGCCGATGTCGTGCCGGCCGCGATCCAACGGGCGGGCGGTACCGTCATCCGCGCGGGCATGCCTGTCGATCCTGGCAATCTCCTGGTGCTCGGAACGCTTGACGGCAAGCGCGTCGTCGGCGCGCCGGGATGCGCTCGCAGCCCGAAGGAGAACGGCTTCGACTGGGTGCTCGATCGCCTGATTGCCGGACTCGAGGTGACGGCGGGCGACATTGCCGGCATGGGCGTCGGCGGGCTTTTGATGGAAATCCCGACCAGGCCGCAGCCGCGCGAGCCGGCGCCGCGGCCGGCAAGGGCGGCGCTGAAGGTTGATATCGTGCTTCTGGCCGCCGGCCGGTCGAGCCGCATGGGCGGGCCGAACAAGCTTCTGGCGCTGTTCGATGGCGAGCCGCTGGTGCGTCGCACGGCCGGGCGGGCGCTGGGCTCGAAGGCCGCAACCACCATCGTCGTCACGGGCCATCAGCGCGAGCGCGTGCGTTCCGCGCTTGCCGGCCTCGGCGTGACGTTCGCGGACAATCCCGATTTCGCCGACGGCCTCGCGTCGTCGTTGAAGGCGGGCATTGCCAGGGTCGCGCCCGACGCGGCCGGCGCCATGATCGTGCTCGGCGACATGCCTGGCGTTTCTTCGAAGGACCTCGACAGCCTGATCGATTCATTCCGCCGCTCCGGTGGTCACGCCGTGGTGCGCGCCTCGCACCAGGGCAAGCGCGGCAATCCGGTGCTGCTGCCGCGATCGCTGTTTTCTGCCGTCGCGCATCTCGAAGGCGACACCGGCGCGCGCCACCTGGTCGAGGCCGAGGGGCTCGACGTCATCGATGTCGAGATCGGGCAGGGCGCTTCGATCGATGTCGACACGCGCGAGGCGCTGGAAGGGGCGGGCGGCGTTCTGCAGGATTGACAAAGCAGAGCCGAATTCCGCATGGCTCTCGGCATGTGTTTCCGTTTCCGGCTCTTCTTCGCCCTGATCTGCGCGACAGCGCTGTCCCTCTCGGCTGCCAAGGGGCAGACCCTTTCGCTGAAGCCTTTCAAGGACGACCTCTTCGCCTATCCGGCAGCGCTCTCGACCGGCGACAATGGCGCCTACACCGTGCTCGATTATCACGAGATGCGCGACATCAACCAACGCGACGAGGTGCCGGAAAAGCGTGTGCGTGCGCAATACACCGATCCCCGCGTGCGCAAGGTGCAACAGGATCTGATGCTGAAAACCGATGCCGGTGATATCCGGCATGTCGCGGTGGGCAGGACGGAAGGCGCTTCCATCATCGTACTCTACCTGCACGGGCAGGGCGGCAGCCGCAAGCAAGGCGTCGACGACTTCACCTTCGGCGGCAATTTCAACCGCATCAAGAACCTGATGGCGGCCAACAACGGCCTTTATCTTTCGCCCGACTTCCCCGATTTCGGCGACAAGGGGGCTGCGCAGGTCGCGGCGCTGATCGATCATTACGCCCAGCAATCGCCGGGAGCGAAAATCTTCGTCGCCTGCGGCTCGATGGGCGGGATGATCTGCTGGAAGCTTGCCGCGCGCAAGGATACGGGCGCCCGCATCAACGGCCTGCTGCTGCTCGGGTCGTTATGGGACGACAGCTTCCTGACCAGTCTCGCGTTCAAGCGCCGCGTACCGGTGTTCTTCGGCCAGGGTAGCCATGACGTGGTCTTCCCGGTGGAGAAGCAGGAAGCCTTCTTCCGCTCGATCCTGGCCAGGAAGTCTTATCCGACCCGCTTTGTCCGCTTCGAGACCGGCACTCATGGCACGCCGATCCGCATGGTCGACTGGCGCGACACGCTGAACTGGATGTTGGCGAAGGCGCCCTGATTTCTCTGCCGGCGCTCAAGGCGCCGTGTTGTAGTCGATGATCGTCTGCGGATTTATCTCGCCATCATAGGAGGCATCGACGTCGTACTGGACGAGCGAGAAGTCGCCGTTGCGGAACAGGTAGGTTCCCGATGACGAAGCATCGCCAACCCCGCGCCATTTGTCGGATGTGGTGATGGTCTTGGTGTTGTCGTCATAGTCCGAGTTGGTCGCCCAGCCGGTGGTCTTGAATCCGATGATGTGGATCGATTGCACCTTGCCTTCGCTGTTGTTGTTCTCATAGCGGATGTCCAGGTCGGGCTCGGTGAACTGGAGCTGGGTCACGCCATTGACGTCGTCGCCGATGTAGTAGACCGCAGTCTCGTTGTAGGCGGCCATCGAACAGAAGAAGCGGAACAGTCGCGTCTCGCGCTCCGGGTCGCTGGGCTGGGCGTCCTTGTCCTTGTAGTGGATCGAATGGGCCTCGGGCTCGCCGATCGGCTTGCCTTCCGGATCCTGCTTGTCGCACTGCCCGCCATAGGTGGCGAGGAATGCCTTCTTGGCCTGTTCCAGCGCCTCATCCTTCTTTGGGGGTGGCGGACCGTCGCCGCAGCTTGCCGGCACGGCGCTGTCGAAATCCTCGGTCGACGGCTTCAGCGCGCCTTTGTCGATGAAGATCGGCTGGAAGGGCGGCTCCTGGATCTGAGCGTTTACCTGACGGACCGTGTAGCAGCCGGCGAAAACCTTGGCGTCGCCGTTCTTGTCTGTCGCCTGGATGGCAACCGGGACACTGTAATAGATGCTGCCCGCCGCGCCTTCGTCCGACACGGCGCCTGTCTTGATCTCAACGCTGCCGGTGCCGTCGTAACCCTTGACGAAGGCGTTGAAGTCCTTTGCCGGCTTGGCATCGCCGAAATAACCCCAGGCGCGGGCGAACTCGTGGCGATTGATGGCGCTGTAAAGCGAGCGGATGACGGCCTCGGCGCTGGACCTGTCGTCGATATAGGGCGCATCGGCCGCTGGCGCGGAATGCGTGAAGCCGGCCAGTGAGAAAAAGACGGTCGCTGCGAAAGTGGCGCTTTTCATCGAATCCTCCGCTCGGTCACGAAAATACTACCACGGCGATTGCGGCGGCGCGGTGACGCCAAGGGCATGGCCGCTTGAAGAATCGTGACGGGAGGCGCTAGGTCACGGCCCGCGGCGCTGGGGCCGCGTGGGAGATTGCCCGTGACCATTTCCATGTACGACATATCGGTGGGCGTGTTTTCCGCCAGGCTGAAGGCGCTGGACAGCATCCTGGCGGCGGCGGAGCAGAATGCCGGCGAGCGCAAGATCGATCCGCAGGTGTTCCTCACCGCGCGGCTGGCGCCGGACATGTTCGCACTGACCAGGCAGGTCCAGATCGCAACCGACCATGCCAAAGGCGCGCCGTCGCGGCTCGCCGGCCGCGAGGTGCCGAAGTACGAGGACAATGAGGCGAGCTTTGCCGAGCTGCAGGCCCGAATCGCCAAGACGCTCGATCATCTGGCGACGTTTACGGCGGCCGACCTGGAGGGATCGGAAGACCGGACGGTCGAGTTAAGGCTCGGTGGGCGCGAAGTCACGTTGCCCGGCCTGCAGTACCTGCAGCATGTAGCGATGCCGAATTTCTACTTCCACGTCACGACCGCCTACGACATCCTGCGCCACAACGGCGTGCCGCTCGGCAAGCAGACTTTCCTCGGAAATCGCTGATTTTTGAACGGTTTGGAGGTTTCCCGGCAATCCCGGGAAACCTCTTGCTTCAGCGCGGTTCAGCGGATCGCCATTTCGCGCGCGATGCGCGGAAAATCCGCTGGCTTTATGCCGATGTCGGCACGGTCGGCATTGCTCATCGCGTTCAGAAGCGCGAGCGCCGCGCGGTAACGCTGGTGTTCCTGCGGCCGCGGCCGCGCGAACATTTCAGTGAAGAACCCCATGACTCAGTTGCCCCTGTTGGTTCCTCCCTACCCTAAGATATAGGCGATCTGTTAAAATTGTGCAGTGCAGCAATTGCATGGCTGCCATGCCGCGCGAATTTTCTCGCCCCACGATCGGTTTTGCGTGAAACTTTTCGGCAGGTCCAACCGTAGGCACGGTGCCGGCACATGGCTGGCTTTTTCCTCGCCACTCCTGGCGACCTTGCCGGACTGCCTGAAAAGGCGGTCCGGCTTTTTATTTGATGTAGTTTGCAACGTTCCGGCCGGCAAAATGCCTGCAATTGTTACCGTCGCCAGAAGTCATTTTTAACGAGGGCGGCCTATGTTCATTGGCATCAACGCATGCCGTCACGACAGGGAGGCTGAGATCGGCACCGGGAACAAGCTCGATTTCGCTTCGTTGCTCGACGATCTGATCGTCGCCTCGGAGAAAGGCGAGGAAGAGGGCGCCCGGCCATCCATCCCCTTCGACTATCTGTCCGTGGCAGATGAATTGCATTCCGGCCGCATCAAGGTGGCGGGCGAGAGCGTCGCAGCCGAATATCGCGAACAAGGCGCGGATCTTGCGGCAGAGTTCGCCGCGCTTCTCGACCAGGCGAAACTGGCGCTTACGGATGAAGAACGCCGCCCGGAGGAGAGCCTGCCGCCGATCGATCCCGAAGCGATTGCCGGCGAACTCGGCCTCGACCGCCCGGCCAAGGACGCCGATTTCGGTCGCATCCGCCGCAATTTCGCTTTCTCCAACCATCCGGACCGTGTCGCGCCGCATCTGCGCCAGCGCGCCATGGTCCGCATGCAGGTGGCCAACATGCTGATCGACGAGGCCAAGCGGCGCGCTTTGGCGGCCACGCGGCGCTAGCAATCGCGCAAGAAGTCGTTGCGAACGAGGGCTTGGAGAAACTCAAGCCTGTGCTTTATGCTTGAACTTTCTCCCCGCGCTGTCCGCGCAACCTCCCGCCGGAGACATTTCATGCATAAACGCCGCCTCGGTCGGACCGATCTCCTTGTTTCGCAAATCTGCCTCGGCTCGATGACGTGGGGTCAGCAGAACACGGAGGCCGAAGGCCATGCGCAGATGGACCTGGCGTTCTCGCGCGGCGTCAATTTCATCGATACGGCCGAGCTTTACCCGATCCCGCCCAAGGCGGAGACGCAAGGGCGGACCGAGAAGATCATCGGCAGTTGGATGAAGGCCAACCGCACCCGCGACAAGGTGATCCTTGCATCGAAAGTGGTCGGCCGCACGGCCAATACATGGTTCCGCGGCGACCGCCCGTCGAAGCTGGTGCGCGCCGATATTTTCGATGCGGTCGAGAAATCGCTGGCCAAGCTCGGCACCGACTATATCGACCTCTATCAGATACACTGGCCGGACCGGGACATTCCCTGGGGCTCCAACCCGACGCGCGTCGGGGCGGTGGCGCGTCGCGCGGATGCGGCAGGCGCTCCCGGAGACGAGACGCCGATTGCCGAAACGCTCGCCGTCTTCGACGAACTGGTGAAGACAGGCAAGATCCGCCATCTCGGCCTCTCGAACGAAAGCTCCTGGGGTGTCATGCGCTTCGTCTTCGAGGCCGAAAAGGGCACGGGTCCGCGCGTCGCCTCGCTGCAGAATGCCTATAGCCTCGTCAACCGCACGTTCGAGGTGAACCTTGCCGAGGTCTGCGCGCGCGAGGAGATCGCTTTTCTCCCCTATTCGCCGCTGGCGCAGGGCTATCTCACTGGTAAATACAATCATGGCGCGCGGCCGCAGGGCTCGCGCTCCCAGCTCTTCAACCGCGGCCAGCGCTACGAGACGCCGAATGCGGCGGAAGTGCTGCTCGAATACACCGAGCTGGCGCGCTCCTTCGGCATGGAGCCGGCGCTTTTCGCAAACGCCTTTGTCGCGAGCCGACCTTTCGTGACCGCGAACATCGTGGGCGCAACAACCATCGCGCAGCTTGAGATGGCGCTGTCTTCAGCCGACGTCGCCTGGACGGAGGAGATGCAGAAAGCGGTCGATGCCGTACACCAGCGCGTCGGCAATCCGTGCCCCTGATCGGGTAGGGCAAGAAACAAAGGGATGGAGACGATGGCGAGTTTTCCGATCGAGGCCGTGCGCGGCAGATTTCCGGCGCTTTCGCTGACCGACAAAGGGCATCGGCGCATCTATCTGGACAATCCCGCCGGCACGCAGGTGCCGCAGGCCGTGGCGGATGCCGTATCGCGCTGCCTGCTCAACACCAACGGCAATCTGGGCGGTTTCTTCGAAACGACAGTCGCGGCTCAGCAGGTGGTCGACGACGCGCATGCCGCGATGGCCGATTTCCTCAATGCTTCAAGCGTCGAGGAGATCGTCATCGGCGCCAACATGACGACGCTGACCTACCACATGTCGCGCACGCTGGGCCGCACGATGAAGCCGGGCGACGAGATCATCGTCACGCGCATGGATCACGAGGGCAACGTCTCGCCCTGGCTGCAGCTTGCCGAGGATCTCGGCCTCGTCGTGCGCTTCCTGCCGTTCGACCAGCGGAGCTGGCAGGTGGAAGAGGCGGCGCTTCAGGCACTGCTTTCGGACAAGACGCGGCTCGTCGCGCTGAACTATGCCTCGAACCTCACCGGCTCGATCAACCGGGTGCAGGCGCTGACGGCGATCGCAAGGCAGGCCGGGGCGCTGGTCTATGTCGACGCCGTGCAATTCGCGCCGCATGGGCTGATCGACGTTCAGGCGCTCGGCTGCGATTTCCTGATCTGCTCCGCTTACAAGTTCTTCGGTCCGCATATGGGGATATTGTGGGGGCGCCGCGACGTCATCGACGGGCTAAAGCCCTACAAATGCCGCTGCTCTTCAAACGGGCTGCCGGAGCGGTTCGAATTGGGCACGCCGCAGATCGAACTGATGGCCGGGCTGACGGCGGCCGTCGATTATTTCGCCGATCTCGGCGCGGCGGCCGGTGAGGCCGGCTCGCGACGGCGGCGGATCGCAAAGGCGTTCGAGGTATCGATCGCCTACGAGAACGCGCTGGCCCGGCAACTGATCGAAGGCCTGTCCGATATCGAGGGCCTGATCATTCGCGGCATCACCGATCCTACGCGCCTTGCCGAGCGTGTGCCGACGGTGTCTTTCACAGTCGAAGGCATAATGCCGGAAACGATCGTGCGGCAGATGAACGCCGAAAACATCTTTCTCTGGTCGGGTCATAATTACGCGTGGGAGATCGTCCACCAACTCGGCATCCCGGCCGAGCAGGGCGTCGTGCGCATCGGCATCGCGCATTACAACACGTCGGCGGAGATCGAGGAGACGCTTGAAAGCGTGCATCGCGTGATCGCGATGCTGCGGCAGCAGCGGCCTTGAATTTGCTTACCGCTGCTTGCCGCCGAAGCCGGTCAGAAAAGCGGTGAGGTTGTCGCCCAGCGCATCGCAGAGATAGCCGCCTTCCTGGACGATAACCGTCGGCAGGCCGAGCCCGGCGATCGCTTCGCCGATGCGCGAGAAGCCTGGCGTCGTCACCGACAGGCCGCCGAACGGGTCGCCCTCGAAAGCGTCAAGGCCAAGCGCAACCACCAGCGCCTCCGGCGCGAAGGCGCGGATGCGCCGGAAGGCCGTCGACAATGCCTCAAGAAAGGCCACGTCGCCGGATTTGCGCGCCAGCGGCAGGTTGAGATTGTAACCGAGGCCGGGGCCTTCGCCGCGCTCGTCGGCATGCCCCCAGAAGAACGGATAGAAGCGGACCGGATCGGCATGCAGCGAGACAGTAAGCACGTCGGGACGGGCGTAGAAGATGCCCTGCGTGCCGTTGCCATGGTGCAGGTCGACATCGAGGATGGCGACGCGCGCGGCTTGCCTTCGCAGCACCTGCGCCACGACGGCCGAATTGTTGATGAAGCAGAAGCCACCGGCGACATCAGCGAAGGCGTGATGACCCGGTGGGCGGCAAAGCGCATAAGCCGAAGGCGCGCCGGCCATCACCGTTTCAGCGGCTTCCACCGCGCTCCAGGCGCTCCACAGGGCGCTGTCCCAGGTTTCGGCCGAGATCGGGCAGGCGGTGTCGGCCATGTGATAGCCGGCCTGGCCGACCGCCGAGGCCGGATAGGAACCGTCGCGGGCGATTGGGTGGATGTTGGGAATGACCTCTGCGGATGCGCCTTCGATACGTTGCCAGCGCGAAAAAATGTGCTCGAGGAAGTCCAGATATTCAGGCGTATGCACCGCCGCGACCGGGCCAAGGCCATGCCTCTTCGGCCGTTCGAGCGTCAAGCCGGCAGATCGCGCGCCGGCTAACAATCTTTGGATCCGCTCCGGCTTTTCCGGGTTGGGCTGCGGTGCGCCGCTGGAAAGGAAAGCTTTCGGATCATGGTGTTTCTGCTCCTCGGCATAGAAGGCTTTCATTGTCACTCCTGCGGCGTATCGGCAAAGGCGAAAAAGGCGTCGCCGACGATCTTGTGTACCTGTTCGTAACTCGACCAGCCGATGCCCAGCTTCTCATAGAAGGCCCTGGCCGTTTCATTGTCCGTGTCGACGGAGAGCCTCAGATAGATGCCGCCGGCCGCGAGGCACTCCTTCGCTACCTGCCGCAGCAGTCTTTCGCCGACCCGGCGGCCGCGAAAACGGTCTTCGACATAGAGGTCCTGCACATACACGCCCGGACGGCCCATCCAGGTCGAGAAGATCGGGAAATACAGGCAAAGCCCGGCAAATTCGCCGTCGATCTCGGCGATCAAGGTCGAGAAGGCGGGCCTGTCGCCGAAACCGTAGCGGCGAAGGTCTTCGGCGGTTGATTGGATGTCCTTTGACGCGCCGATATGGGCGCCGAGCTTGAGCAGCGCGGCATGGATCGTTTCGACGTCCTCGATCCGGCCGGGGCGGAGGGTGACCGGTGCCGGCATCAAAACACCTTCTCAGCCTTCCACCGGCAAATCGAGTTCTTGCGCCAGCGCCTCCAGCGAGTCGCCGATGATGGCGATCATCTCGCCGATCTGCTCCCGCGTGATGATCATCGGTGGCGCCACCATGAAATTGTCGCCGTCCACGCCGCCCTTGATCTTGCGGCCATAGATGATCAGGCCGCGCGCATAGGCGTGATCGAGCAGGCGCTGCGTCGCTTTCATAGCCGGGTCGATCGGCTTCAGCGTCTCCGGGTCGGCGACCATTTCGGCGCCGGTGAGCAGGCCCTTGCCGCGCACGTCGGCGATGAACGGGAAGCGTTTTTGCAGACCCCTCAGCTCGCCCATCAGCACGTCGCCCATGGCGGCGGCGTTTGCGATCAAGTCGAGGCGGTCCATTTCACCAAGGACCGCAAGGCCGGCGGCGCAGGCCAGCGGATTGCCGGCATAAGTGTGGCCATGCTGAAAGCCGCCCGAGGCCAGCAGCGGCTCGACCAGGCGCATGGGCGCTGCAAGCGCGCCGAGCGGCGCGTAGCCCGAACCCAGACCCTTCGACAGCGCGACGATATCCGGCTTGCAGTTCCAGTGGTCGCCGCCGAGGAACTTGCCAGTGCGGCCGGCGCCGCTCATCACCTCGTCATGGATGAGCAGGATGCCATAGCGGTCGCATATCTCGCGGATGCGCGGATAGTAGCTGTCAGGCGCGACGAGAGCCGCCGTCGCGGCGCCACCGACCGGCTCCATGATGAAGGCCAAGACACTTTCCGGGCCTTCGGATTGGATCTTTTCCTCCAGCATGTCGGCGTAGCGGATGCCGCGCTGCTCCATCGACAGGTTGTCGCGATCGCGCCATGCGGTCGGCGCCGGAATAGTCGGCATCACCCGCATCATCGGAGTAAAACTCTCGGCCAGAGCGTCGTCGCCGGTGACGGAAAGCGAGCCCAGCGTGCCGCCATGATAGGAGGGGAAACGCGTGATCACCTTCCAGCGCTCGGGCTGGCCGGTGGCGACCGCCCATTGGCGGGCGAGCTTGATGCAGGATTCGGTCGCTTCCGAGCCGCCGGAAACGAAGAAAATGCGGTCCATGCCTTCAGGCAACTTGCCGGCCAGCTCCCGCGCCAGCTCTTCCGCCGGCTCGTTCTCGAAATGCAGGCGGTACGCGAAGGTGGTCTTGTCCATCTGGCGCTTCATCGCGTCCAGCACGTTGCGGTTCGAATGGCCGATATTGGCGACCATCGGCCCGCTTGAGCCATCGATGAAACGGCGACCGTCCCTGGTCCAGAGATAGATGCCCTCGGCGCGGTCGACGAGCGGCCGGCGCAGGCTGGAGAGGTAGAACAGATGCGACGGCGGCCGTGCATCGATTTCGGGCGAGGGCTTGGCTTCGGACTTCAGCATGTCAGGACTTTCCAAGATAGCGGTCGAGAACATTTCTGGTTACGCGTTCGACCATCGCGTCCCGCCTTAGCAGGCCAGCGACCCATTCGCAGCTTCCGGCGTGAAACACCTCGCCCTTGCCGCGTGGGAAATTGACGATCATGCCGTTGCCGCGCTTGACCTTCTCAAGGTTGGCGTCGCTCGCTTCGCCGAACAGGGTCTCGGCGGTAAAGCGGCCGTCCTCGTCGGTGAGGAACTGGTCCTCGATCGGAATATCGGCACTCTCCTCGACCTGGCTCGCCATGCCGACGGCCAGCACCTGGAGGCCGTCCGGCGCGCCGCTCTGCGCGGTCGGGTAGGGCAGGCCGCCGCGAATCTCGAAATCGAGGCCGTCGACCTCATAGCCATAGACATGGCTGTCGGCGCCGAGCAAGTCGCCATAATAGATGCCGGTGCCCGCGAAGGCCCAGTGCTCGGGCCGGTAGACGGGAAAACCGCGCACGCCGCGCGGCGCGCAACCGCCCCAGCCGGCATAGACGCCTCGTGTCGCATTGAGGCCGAAAGTGGCGCTGCCCGGACGGCCGATCTCGGGCGCTTCCCAGGAATTGGTGGCGCGGGTGACGTCGCCGCCCCGATAGGCGGGGTCTTCCGCGCGCGCCTTGTATTTGTAGCAGACCTGGCGGCGGCCTTGGTCTTCCAGCCTGGTCTGCCACATGAAATTGCCGGCGAAGCGCGCCGCATGCCCACCGCGCTCGATATAATCGTCGACCGCGTCGCGCATCTCCCATGTCCAGTATTCGTCATGGCCGGTGAAGACGACGCAGTCATAGCCTTCGAGGATGTCTGGTGAGAATTGCAACTCGTGCTGGCTGGCGAGATCGACCTGATAGCCGGCGCGTTCGGCGAAGCGGAAGAAATGGCTGTCATAGCTCGCCCAGCCGGATGAGGCATATTTCTTCGAATGTCCGGTGGCGAAGGCCCATTCCATGTGCGGATAGCGCGGCACGGTCTTCGGCGGCACCGCGACTTCCAGCGGCACGCGCGGCGCCTCCTTCGGCAGGACGACGAAGCCGCGGCACCAGGGGCGCTGCGTCGACACCGTCGTTGCGTACTGGTCGCGGTTCGGGCCGGTGATGCCCTGATAGTGGTTTGAGCCGCCCCAGGTGTTGTAGGCGGTCCAGGTGCCGGTCGCGGCGATCTGCAGCAGGCTGCCAGACCTGCGGCGCGGCAAAGGCGCAACGATGAAGAGATGGTGGCTTTGGATCGGCCTGCCGTCCCGCCCATCGGCCGAAAGCGTTACGCGATAGGCGCCGGACGGCCAGTCTTCGCCGATGCGGAATTCGAATGCGGCTTCCCAGCCGCAGCCTTCGACCGAGCACTGGTCGGGCGTGTCCTGCCAGCGCGCCGACAGGCCGGTCTTTTCGAAGACCTTGGTTTCGCTGCCGCCGTCGCGGATGATGACGAGACGGAATTGCGGCGCGGTCGAACTGACGAAAAGCGTCACCGTCCCGCCCGGACAATAGGAAAAGCGGTCGCTGTAGCACCAGATTTCGCCGTTCGAGCCATCCATTCCGGGCCATTCATAGTAATGGCCGCGCACCGCTTCACGGCGCTGCTCGGGCGTCAGCCCGAAATCGGGAAATTCGGTGGGCAGTTGCGTCAAGGAACACCTGAGGTCACGAGGCCGCCATTGAGACCATCGGCCGGCCAAGCGTCAAATGGAAAGCATCGGGCCAGCGCGCTTCCGCTTGGCGATACCCGGCAAACGGGCTACTTCATCCTGAGGCGATGTTCCAACGCCGGGAGCCGACATGCTGCGGGTACAAAAAGTCAAGGTCGACGACATCTACGTGCCGACGGCGCGGCGCAAGACACTGCACCCCGAGACCGTGCGCCATCTCGCGGAGGACATCCTCGAAAACGGCATGAAGACGCCGATCCAGGTGCGGCACGATGGCAAGCGCCATGTCCTGGTCGAGGGCCTGCACAGGCTCGAAGCCGCGAAGTGGCTGGGCGAAACCACGATCGACGCCTATCTCGTCCAGGCCAAGCGCCACTGATCCTGACCTCCGGGCCTCCGGCATCAGCGTTACCGATCGCTTCCCATCAAAGCTTTTTGATTGACGCTGCCGTGGCGGCTAATACCGTGCGCCTGCTTTAGGAGCAGGAAGCTTGCCATGGCGAAATATGAGGGCGGATGCCTGTGCGGCGCGGTGCGCTATAGGGCCGAGGTCGAGCCGGTTAATGAACGGGTCTGCCATTGCCGGATCTGCCAGCGGGCAATCGGCGCGGCCTTCAACGCCCGCCTCCTGTTCCGCATCGACGACGTGACGATCGAAGGGCCGGTGGCGACGATCAATTCCACGCCCGACCTTCAGCGCGGCTTCTGCCCGGTATGCGGCACGACCATGTTTTCACGGCGCGACTCCAGAGGCATCCTCGGAGTCACCTCCGGTTCGCTCGACGACCCGTCGCTGTTCAAGCCCGACATGCATTTCTGGACCGCCTCGAAGCAGCCCTGGGTGATGCTTGACGACGGCCTGCCGCAGTATGAAGGCGCGCCGCCGGCTTAAGGCCTATTGATATTCACGTGATGCCGGCCTGCAAATGGCGGCTTCCTGCGCTTCCGGTGCTCACTTACTTAAAGTACGCTCCGCCCCGGTTCTCGGAACCCCCCCCTTCTGGCGCGGCCTGACCTTAATCTCAACTAACCCGGCTTCTCGCGGGCTGAGTCATCGCGACGCAGGCCTGCACAAAAATTTCATCTTCGATGCGCGAGATAGCCGGCAAAGCGTCATTGGCGGGCCATCTTTGGCTGCCTATCTGAGCGCCATGCGGGCAGGCATCGAGGAGGCGACGGATGAGCGAGAGCATCAACACCCTGGATGAGCTTTTGAACGATCCGATGATCCAACTCGTGATGGCGCGCGATCATGTGCGCCCGGACGAGCTTCGCTTGCTCCTGGAAAAGGCTCGCGGCAAGGCTGGTGATGATTCCCGCATCGATCGGGCCTCTGTGCCCCCGCCGCATGTGGTGGCTAGAAGCTGCCTGAAGCAGTGGCTGCACCGCTGACGCTGACTGGGAACATGCGTGGCGGTTTTCCTACAGGAACAGCGCGGGACAACAGCCGCGGGTCAGCTCGAATGCGCGGGCAGGTAAGTGTAGTGACTGCGTGAATAGGCGAGCTTGAAGCCGAGCCGGGCGTAGTTGCGATAGGCCGGCCCATCGCGATCGGGGCGCGGCGCCTCGATGTCGGCGACAAAGAGTTTCGCGCCGGCGGCTATGCCGTCGCGAACCAGCCTTTCCCCAATCATGGCATCGAGATCGAAGCTCGGCGCCATGATCCCGGGCACCGGAGCGTCGATGCCGCTCCAGGCTGCGCCGTCAGGACCGATGAAGAGCGAGCGCACCGCTTCCACCGCGCCTCTGCGCCTCAGCATGTAGTGATGCCAGCCCTTGCGGCCGACGAGCGCCTTGAGCCAGGGAGAGGTGGGCAGCCTGTATTTCGTATCGATGAAGGAAGCCCACTCGGAAGCTGTCCTATGTGTGACCTCCTCGACCACCGGGTCACCAACAGGGATAAGCGGATCGGCCGGGAAAAGCGGTTCGTCCGGCAGCGGCGTCGCGTCGCGATAGATGCGCTCCCAGCCGCCCTGGTGCTGCAGGCCGCGCGCTTCCAGCCAGCACCGCAGCCGCGACGGCTCGGTGTGTGGATTGGCATAGAACCACGGCCGCATGATTCCGGCTTCGCGGTAGCGCGCGAGGAGCGCATCGAGCTGAGCCTCCGAGGCTGGGCCGTCGACGCCGATATTCTTCACGCAGTTGAAGTGGATGAACGGGATCGTCTTGCATATGGTCCAAACCAGATCGCCGTCGCTCGCGATCGACAGCCCATGCCGTGCCGCGAAATCCCCGGGCGCGGCTTCGTAGAGGTCGAGCCAGGCAGCGACTTCGGCGCGCTCGATGGCGCGGCTGAAATCGCGTGACACCTCCTCGATCGCGATCTCCGGAACATGCTTTCGCGGCGGCGCCAAGGGCTGCAGTTCCGAGAGGGCGGTGGTCGACATGTTGCGTTTCCCCATTTGCCTTACGGCGTAAGATTAGCGGATGATAATATGGCGCCGCCTGTTGTCAACCAGGATTAGCGGCCTCTTACAAATCCGTGAGTTGGAATCACGCCATCGTGACGTTAAGCCTGTCCTCGAGGGGCTTTTCGGATGACGATTCACTTTTGCCTCGGAGAAAGCCCGAGGCGCAGGGAAAAGGGTTGAGATGACCGACGTCTGCACTCAAGGGTTGGATACCGGCTTTGTCAGCCTGGGGTATGCCAAGGTGGCATTTCTGGGCGTCGTGCAAGGCATCACCGAATTGCTGCCGATCTCGTCAACGGCGCATATGCGCATCGTGCCGGCGGTGCTCGGCTGGCAGGATCCCGGATCGGCCTTCTCGGCCGCCATGCAACTGGCGGCGCTGGCGGCGGTGCTCAGCTATTTCTGGAGCGACGTCAGGGACGTGCTGTTCGGATCGATCTCGGCAATCACGCGCCGCGATTTCGGCGACCGCTATTTCCGTCTCGCCGTCAGCATCGTGCTTGCCACCGTCCCGATCGTCATTGCGGGCCTCGCGCTTTCCGGCGTGCTCAACGCATGCAACTCGCCATTGCGCAGTCTTGCGGTGATAGGCTGGGCCTGTATCGCCATGGCGATCCTTTTGGCGCTGGCCGAGATCTTCGCCAGCCACAAGCTCATGCTGCGCCAAGCGTCGATCCTCGACGCACTGCTGGTCGGCGTAGCCCAGGTCGGCGCGCTCATTCCGGGCGTCTCGCGTTCGGGCTCGACGCTGACGGCGGCTATGGGGTTGGGCTTCGCCCGGCCGGAGGCGGCGCGCCTGTCATTCCTGCTCGGCTTGCCGGCCATCGCGCTGGCCGGGCTCAAGGAGCTTTGGGAATTGCACAAGGTACATCTCGACGCGCATGGCTGGTCGGTCCTGGCCGTCGGCCTCGTCGTAGCATCGATCTCGGCCTTCTTCGCCATCTGGGGGCTGATGCGGGTGCTCGAACGCTTCTCCGCCTGGCCCTTCGTCATCTATCGCGGCCTGCTCGGGGTGGTGCTGCTGATCGGCGTTGCGACAGGATGGCTGTCCTAGCGGACCTGGTATTGCCGGCGGCTCGCGCAGGCGGCGTGCGCCGCCTCGCAGGATTTCTCTCCTGTCTGGTTCTTGTGATGCCGATTGCAAACGCAAATGGCCCGAGCGGTCAATGGCAAGCCGGCCAGTATTCTTTCTCCGACGAACTTGGCGGCTTTCTAATCCGATCCGTTTCGGGCACGGGAACAAGATCCGATCCGGTTGTTCTCGGCGAGGAATTGGAGTCGGCCGACCCCGTTATTCTGACGATCCGCGCGCGACAACCGACAGCCAATTTCACGGAAGGAATCCTCTATCTGCGGATCGTGGCGCTCAACGACAGCGGACACCCCTGGGTGGATTTCATGTTCGAGCTTCAGTCGATACTCGATCAGCCAAGCGTGTTCGGTGACGGCCTGTCTTTCGACCAGTCCCATACTCCGTCGGACTTCATCTCATCCGACAGGTTCGAACGATATAACCGCCAGCTCGAACCTTTCGATCGCCTTCTGTTTCTCGATGGCCACGTGGACACAGGCCATCAGGCGGCCTTCGATTTCCTCGTCACCGACTTCAATCCCAAAAGCGTCTTCTACCTGCTTCAGGACCCGGGTATTCCGGCCTCCTGACAATCTTGCGCAGGGTGGGCGGAAATCGACGCAAGCGATTGAAGGTTCGCGTCACAGGCCTGTTCGGCTATTGGTGTGCCCATGGATCTTTCGACATTGCTGAACTCGTTGCCGTTGCTGGCCGCGCTGGTGAAATCGGCTGTACCCGCCACCGTCGGCGCCGGGATGGGCCTTGGCCAATGGCTGGCGGCGCTGCCACCGTGCCGCAACCAGGTTTTCGAGAACGCGACGTATCTGGTCTGCGAGACCGATCCCAGGCATTTTTCCATCGAGCTGTTCTGGAAGAACGATCAAGGCGACTTCTACCGATCGCTGCACAATCTGCGCAACGCGCAGCAGGCGGCGGGGCGCACCATGCTCTTCGGCATCAATGCCGGCATGTATCATCCCAACCTTTCGCCGGTCGGGCTCTATGTGGAACGCGGCGAACAGGTCACGCCGGCCAGGACCGGGTCGGGGACCGGCAATTTCTCCATGCAGCCCAACGGCATCTTCTACCTCGGTGCCGGCAAGGCCGGCGTTCGCGCCACCAAGGACTACCAGACGCGTCCGCCGCGCGTCGATTACGCCACTCAGTCGGGACCAATGCTGGTCATCGACGGCAAGCTGCATCCGAAATTCCGTTCCGACGGCACCTCGCGAAAGATCCGCGACGGTGTCGGCGTGCGCGCCGACGGCGTCGTGGTCTTCGCGATCTCGGACGATGTGGTGACCTTTCACGAGTTCGCGCGGCTGTTCCGCGACCGACTTGGCTGCCCGAACGCGCTTTTCCTCGACGGCTCCATTTCGAGCCTCTATGCGCCAGGGATCGGCCGCAACGACGATTTCTGGAATCTCGGACCGATGATCGGCGTGTTCAGGCGCTGATCAACGCGCCTTTGCGTTGAGCCTTGCCTTAGCCGGACGCATCCTGGATCGCGGACAGCAGCCATGGCTGTCCAGCCTGGCGAGTGAAGGTCCACAACTCGGTTGCTTCGACTGGATTGTTGGGATCGCCCTTCTCGACGGCGCCGGTCTGGCGGTTGCGCATGATGTCTACCGCCGACCAACGCATCGCGACCGTGGCGTAATCGCGCGGGCCTTCCCGCCATGCCTCCGCCACTTCGCCGTTCAGCAACTGCAGGTTCGTCACCTCGTTCTTGAGCCCGTGGGTCGCGTTGTCCGCCAGTTCCTCCGAGAGATATGAGACCATTTCAGGGGTCGTGAGCCGGCGCAAACCCTGGTGGTCCTCACGGGTGAAGGCAGACTGCACCTCGCCGAGAATTCGCTCGAAAGCGTCGCGATCGGCGTCCGTAATGCCGATTTCATCCGCGCCGGATCCTCCGGCGGAGCCGAAGCCCGCGGTCGGGGTCGCGAAGCTGGACGGCGCGCGCCCCCAGTCCTGCCGTCCGAACGGGATGGCGCCGCTTCGCATGTTGGCCGGCGCGGCACTGCCGCGATTGAGGAACCGCATCGCCAGCATCACGAGGCCGCCGATCAGCAACAGCTGGAGCACGAAGCTCAGACCGCCGCCTATGCCGCCAAAACCGTGGCCAAGCATCATGCCGAAAAGGCCCTGGAAGAACAGTCCACCTACGAGGCCGCCGACAAAACCACCACCGAAGCCGCTCCAGAATCCGGGCCGCGAGGCGCCGGGAAACGCCTGCGTCGACGGGATGGACTGGGTGGTTTGGGGCGTCATCGAGCGCGTCACGGGCGCCGTGTAGGGGGCGGTCCTTGTCGGTGCGGGAGCCTGGTAGGTACGGCTGCCACGGCTGCCGAAACTCCCTCCCATGCGCGCTTCGGCGGGAGCGATGGAGACCGTCCCAAGCGCCATCAGCACGATCATGAGGATCGAGGCGATTTTGATCGTTCGAGAGTTCGACATTAAGGACAATCCCTTGGATACGCCGCGCTTCAATTGCTGCAGGCCCGTATATGGGGTGCAGGGCGAGCGAGGTTTAGTCCCTGCTTGCACATTCCATCGGCGACCGGGCCAGAATCGCCCTAGGGTTGGTTGCGGCCGCGCCTGCCGCCGCGGGCCAGCAGCCTCATGCCGACCAAGGCCGCGATGATCGTCGCGACGATCACTATCGCCGCAAACAGCAGGATGTTCGCCGAATTGAAATGGATGAGTTCGCCGGCGCCCTTGGCCGCCAGCCATCCCGGCATGAGAATGGCCGGCGCCCAGATCAGTGCCGATAATATGTTGGCGAGCTGGAAACGGGCTCGGTTCATGCCCATCATGCCCGCGACCAGGGGCACGGTGGCCCGTATCGGTCCGAAGAAACGCCCAACGAATATCGCCGCGAAGCCGTAGCGCCGGAAAAACAGCCGCGCGCGGGCAATTTCGCGACGGTGGCGGTTGAGCGGCCATTTGTGGACGACGCCGCGTCCTAGCCAAATGCCGAGATAGTAGGAGACGATGTCACCCAGCGTGGCTCCGATGATCGCCGCGAGGACGACCGGCAGCGGCTGGATGAGCCCGGCGCCGACGAGGCCTCCGACGATCACCAGCACGGTGGTGCCCGGCAGGAGAATGCCGATCAGGATCAGCGACTCGCCGAACGCCAGCAGTCCGACGACGACCCCGGCCCAGGCCTGGTGCGCCTCGATGAGACGGACGCACTGGTCGACGAAGCTCTCCATCGAAACGGCGCCTTAGCTGCCGCTGTCCAGCACGCTTCTCAACTCGTCGAGCTTGTGGTTGACGAGCCAGCCATAATAGTTCTCGACAGGCAGCTTTTCGCTCGCGCCGCTCGCGACTGCGGCGCGCAGCTCCGCTGCCCGCCGTCTTGGCTGGCCGACATTATAGAGCGTGGCCGTGATGCCTGGGTTGCCCGATATGTCGAAGCCCTGCTCCCTGTAGGCTTCGATCGCGTCATGCACGATGGCCGCGATGTAGACGACGCTGCGGTCCGGATCCATCACGTCCCGGTAGATGGCCTGCGGGTTGTCCGGGGTCAGCTTGTCGTAACCGCTTACCCTGTTGACGAGGTCGGTGACCTCGAGTGCGGTCAGCGGGCTGATCTGGCCGAGCCCGAAGGTCTGGCCAGCGAAAAAGGGCTGGAAGAACGCCTGCTGGAAGGTCAAGGGTTCATAGGAAACGCCGTCCACGGTCTTGCCCCTGAAATGCTGCATCCAGACCATGTCGCGGCAGCTCCACAGCGCCGCGCTGCCTTTGGCGTTCTCGCAATCGGCGAATTCCGGGCGCTTGACGAAATCCTGCACGCGCACGCCCTTGTAGCGGAACGCGAAATCGAGGCCGGAGTAGGACAGCGCCTTGACGTAATAGGTCTGCACCGAGCCGACCGCGGTGACGTTGTAGGTGTGTTCGCCGATGAGCGCGCCGACGATATGGATCGGATCGATCCCGTAGACGGCGGCGACCTGCTTGATATGCGCCCTGAGCTTCGCCTCGTGCTTCAGCAGCGCGACGATCTTTTGGTATTTTTCCTCATAGGTTGTCTTGAAGGCAGCCGTGCGGTTCGCCGATGCGCTTGGAATGGGCGGCTGTGTTTCAAAGCGGTTGCCGGGCGGCACCACGATCAGCTTCTCCGCATGCGCCGCCGGAGTGCCGACAAGGCAGGCAAGAAGCAGGAAGAGCTGAAATATGCGGGCCATTTTTGGTTGGCGCCTTCAAATCGAGAACGGACGGGGTGTCTTGTCTCACGCCATGAGGCCGCAAAGTGTCAAGCGGGGCGAAGGCGGGAGAGGCATGCCCGCTGTCGAATCGACGCCGGGCGAGGTGAGGGAGACACACCGATTCGACAGCTGCCACAGGCCAAAAGTAAATTTTGATTCAAACTTTGTTGGTAATTTCTCATTAGGAAAGGCCTGATTGTCCGGCGGCGCTGTTCCTGCCTTCGGTCTGTTTTGTTTTGCGTACAGGTCAATGATGCGGATTTCCGGCGTCGTCAGTTTCGTGCTCGCAGCGCTTTGCCTTGCCGGCTGCTCGTCCACCTCGGGCGTCGATGCCTTGCAGATGCCGTCAAATGAGACGACGAGCTCGGTCGTGCGGCCTAGCGCGCCGGTGTCGAAGGGCGTGCGGACTGTCCAGACAGAGAAGACCGTCCAGACGGCGTCGATGTCGGGCATGGCACGCATCAAGCCGCCAGCCGCGCTGCTTGACGAGGCCAATGCGAATGGCACCGACGCGGCTTCGCGCCCCTTCAGCCTCGCCGAAGAGGAGACGGTGAACTTTCCCGCGCCGGATTTGCCTGACAGCGTCGATCCGCCCGTACAGGAGGCGGCCCTCGTCTCGCCGCCGAAGCGGCTGTCGCGCGCGGCGCCTGCGATGCTTGCCGGTCCGGTTACCCGCTATGCCTTCCGCGACGCCAAGCCGATCAATTTCGGTCGTTCCTCACCGCGGCACCTTGCGGTGCACGGCGTCGACGTCTCGCGCTGGCAGGGCGACATCAATTGGGGAAAGCTGCGCGCCCAGGGCGCCAATTTCGCCTATATCAAGGCGACGGATGGCGGCGACCATCTCGATCCGATGTTCATGAAGAACTGGCGCAATGCCGACGCCGCCGGGCTTAAGCGCGGCGCCTATCATTTCTTCTACTGGTGCCGCACCGCCGGCGAGCAGGCCGACTGGTTCATCCGCAACGTGCCGAAAATGGATGGCGCGCTGCCTCCTGTCATCGACGTCGAGTGGAACGGCGACTCCTCCTGCAAGCGCAGGCCTTCGCGCGAAAAGGTGCTGGAGAAGATGCAGGTGTTCATGGACAAGCTGGAGCGCCATTACGGCCAGCGTCCCATCATCTACACCAGTCCCGATTTCTACCGCGACAACCTGCAGGGCGCCTTCCAGAACTATCCCTTCTGGCTGCGCGCGGTGGCGGCGCATCCGTCAAAGGTCTATCCGGGACGCAAGTGGCTGTTCTGGCAGTATTCAGGCTCCGGCCTGTCGCACGGCGTGACGGGTCGCATCGACCTCAACGTCTTCCATGGCGACGAGCGGCAATGGCGCGCCTGGCTGGGCGGCGGAGGGCAGATGGTGGCCGACGCCGACTGACGCGCTTTCGGATCGCCTCGACTATCTCCGCGGCAGATGTCGCGATTCGACCATTGTCACATAGGCAAGCACGCCCATGAAGGACGCGAAGTAGGCCAGGACGGCGGTGACGACGATCAGGCTCTCTGTGGGCATTTCCATCTCCTGGGAAAGAACAACCCAGGAGACAACGAGCATGACGGCATTGCCTTGACCTGGATCAAGCGATCGATCAATCAGAGCGCGGCCGTTCCGCTCAGCAGGTGACCAGATCCGTGTGGCCAAAGCCCTTCGAGTAGTCCAGGACGGAAATCACGGAAGGCATCACGCGGAAAATGCGGACCTGGTCCGGCGTCGGCATCGGACCGGGCAGCGAGGACTGCGGCGGATATTTCATCGGCAGCATCCGCAACACCTTCTCGGCCTCGGCTTTATCTGTGACCGGTTGCGCGCGTGCCGCCATGGACAGCCCGGTAATCTCCATCACCTGCGGCGCGTCGTGGTCGATGGTCAGCGACAGGCGGTCGTCCCGCGCGATATTCGCAGCCTTCTGGCTGTCCAGGCCGCAGAGGAAATAGAGGGTAAGGCCGTCATTGACGTAGCCGACGGTCGTGGCTTGCGGCCAGCCATCCGGCCTCAGCGTCGCAACCGTCATGATCCGATGCTGGTCCAGCAGCGTCTGGATCTTGTCTCTGATCTTCTGGTCCATCTTCGCCTCCGAAGTCATGGCTGACGGCGGCAACGGTATGTGATCGTGGATTGCGTGGCTTTGATGTACGTCAACGAATGAGCAGCGGCGCACCTCGCGGCTTTGAATGGAAGCAGCACCGCTATCGCTTTTCATGCCCGTGTGGCTTGAACGCCGACACAATGAGTTCTAGCCGTCAAGGGTCCGGCCGGTAAGAGCGCCCGCTAAACTTGGTCTTCAAAGCCGCGTTCGCCGATTTGGTCTCCGCATCGAGAGAGATCCGATTGCGGCGACACTCATCCTCGGCTTGGCCGCTCTAGGCACCGAGCCGGAGCAGTTGCCGGAGGACAAGGACGCCAGAGCGGTCACAGCCCCAGGGCCGCAGCGACCCGTTCCTGGAAATACTGCACTCCCCGCTCATGCCGTCCCGAGAGCGGGCCGGAGCTATAGGCCCCTGCGGCATAGTTGAGATGCGCATCGGCGCAGATGGTGTAGTCCTCGCGCACCACGGCCAGGGTGCCTTGCACAGATTTCGCCCTGCTCTCGGATGCTTCGTCAGAGGTGTCGGCAAAGAAGAAATGGTAGTGCTGGTCTGTGTGATGCGGTGAGGTCGGGTTGATCCGGCTAACGTTCATGCCGCCATCGAAAAGCGACAGCGTCCAGTTCGGCCACATCCAAAGCCATTTGCCGCGATAGAACAGGCCGTCTCTCGGCGGTGCGGTCATCCGGACATAACCGGGATGGGCGGTGGTCTGGAAAGCTTCGAAGTCGATGGCAGCGTAGAACGAGGGATGCGTGCCAGGGATGTGGTAGCCTTCGACGAAATTGTCGGTGTAGATTTTCCAGTTCGCCGCAAAACTGACAGTGGCCTGATCGGTGGCGGCATAGGTCTCCAACGGCTCGTCCGCCAGTTCGGCGGGCAGAGAACCAAGTTGATCCAGAAGACTTTCCTTCGGGTCGAGCGCCGCGAAGAGCAGCCCGCGCCATTCGGACAACTGCACCGTCTCCAGCGGCCAGTCTTCGGCGATGATCGCGGGATCCTTGCCATACCATGGGGCCCGCACCAGCCGTCCGGTGTCGGCAAAGGACCATTTGTGATAGGGACAAACGACCAGCCCACATTTGCCCGCGCCATCGGCCAGAAGTTTCGCCCCCCGGTGGCGGCAGACGTTCTTAAATCCGCGCAAGGTCCCGTCCCGGCCCCGGATGGCGAAGACCGGCGTCCCGGCGATGTCGATGGCAAGGTATTGACCGGACGTCGCGACCGAGGCGACGGGCCCCATGAATTGCCAAGTGTGCGCGAAAATGTTGCCCCGTTCCTGCTGCCAGATATCATCGCGGACATAAAGCGACGGGTCCAGGTTCAGGTATTGCACGGGCGGAGTGTCGAGCGGCGGGTGGTCGAGTCGCAAGCTATCCGGCGTCATGGCTAACCTCCAGTTGCAGCAATCCTGTCGTAGGCGGGGCGATATCGCAAGGGAGTTGGCTCTGCTGCGCACGGCCTGTAAGCCGGCGGGCAATTTTGCTCTAATGCAGATTTACTGGAGTTTGCGGTTCATTTCCAATTCGCCGACCTGGTTGTCGACCGCGATCAACATGTCGGATGCCTTAACCACAGCACAGGTTCCAGGCCGACGTCTCGCCCGGGCCGCGGCGGATACTTTTCCGGTAGCATCTTCAAAGTCTGCGCCGCCTCGCTTCGCTCTTTACTCCGCCCTGAAATGACGAAGCGAAGGGGCGCCGCCGCACTAAGCCGCGTTGATCGTCGCCTCGATATTGTAGCCGTCGGGATCGAGCACGAAGCAGGCGTAGTAATTTTCCGCATAATCCGGCCGCGGGCCGGCGCGCCATCGTCCGCCGCGCCCGCATCGAGCGCCGCGCGATGGAACGCATCGACCTCGGCCTTGCTCTTCACCCGGAAGGCGACATGCAGATGGGCGAGGGGCGGCTTCTAGTCCTTTCCCTGGATCTCGAACAGGCAGCCATTTCCGACATCGAAGGCCCAGAAGATGCCCTCCTTGCCGAAGGCGAGGCTGTAGCCCAATGGCGCGAAAGCCTGTTCGTAGAAGAGCTTGCTCTTGTCGATGTCGGTCACTTCGATGGTGATGTGGTCGATCATAGTTTCGGCGATTTGAACTCAACCGGCGACGGCATATGCTTACACGTACGGCATATGCTCGGGGATGAGGTCAGATCCCTCTAGTTTAGGGAATATACTATGAATCTCATCGAGAATCGACTGTGGTATTTTCTTGCGTGGAAACCGCATAACTTTCGGAGTGGTGTCTATCGTTTCGTCAAAAATAAGGTCGACAAATGGAGGTCCAGCGCCATCGCTATCTGAAATTAGCAAGATCAATCCATTTTGATAGCCACGGCAGTAGCATGCATCCCAGTAGTTATTTTCAGATATGTATTTATCGATCTTTTGTTCGTATCCATGTATAAGGGAATGTACGCGGTCATGGCTATAATACTCTCCGCTTGAGCGCTGATCTTTGATGCGCATCAATGCATCTTGAAGGCCGTCCTGGTACGATAGTGCTAGTATGAGAAGTTTGTTTTTGGTCTCAATAAATATTTCTTCTGTGTATGAGTGGTATTCATTCAGATCATACAAGAAGTTCTCGCAATTATCAAACGCAGACTCATTTAATATTTTTCTGGTTTCGTTCTGTGAATTGTAGTGAAGCCGAAACTGTTCAAGAAAAAAAGCTCCATCCGTCTCTACGGGTATCAAATTTAATTTGGTGCCATTTAGATGGGCGTGGTCTATCTTCGGCGACACATAATACGAAGATCTGGCGAATGGCCCCATGATCTTGATCATGGATTGAACGAGCTTCAGATAGTTTGGGTCCCTGAGCGAATAGCCAATGTAGACTATTGTCTTTGATGCAATTAGATTTTTCAAATACGCGCCGATGGCCCCGCTTTTAAGGCGCTTAAGTGATTGGGAGTAGTCCTCCTCCGTAGCAACTATTGATCCATAGTTCGTAATTGATCCGTGGATTTTTATTACTCTCCGCCTTGAGCTGTCGACAAAGGCAAGGTCTTGATCATATACGAAAGGCTCTAGGCCGGCCTCAATTTCAAAAAAGTCATCCCAGTTTGTCGTTACCACATCTGAAATCATGTGAAGTGGCCGAATTGCGCGATGAAAATTTGTCATCGGCACGCTAAAGCCCGGAAGGATTTAAAGTAATTTATTCGATCTCGAATCTTCTGTATCAGCTTGATCCGCCCATCAGGCTGTCTACAGTACAGAGACATTAGCGACGGAAAGTCGAGGTCCTCACTCGATCCCATTTCATATCGAATCTGGTCGTAAAAGGTTTCCTTGCAATGATCGCGATTTTCGGTGCTGATACCTGCGCCGGCAAATATAGCGACCTTTCCCTCGGACATTCGAGCAAGAAGCTCTCGGGGGAACGAAAAATCTTTCTCGTTTTTGCAGAAAGAGCACTCGCAATTGCTCATCAGGTCTCACCATATACAAGCCCGCGCAATAGGCGCGGGCGTGTATATCATTTCATGATCCTAATCAAAACTCAGCTGCACCCGCTCGTCGAGCCACACGTGTCGCACTTCTCGCAGGTGCCGTTTCGCACCATGGTGAAGTTGTGGCACTCGGAGCATTCGTTGCCGGTGTAGCCTTGCAGCAGCGATTGCTGGCGCCTTGTCGCGGCGAGTTTTTTCGCCTCGGCGGCCTCGTTGGCGGCGGCGTCGGTGAACAGCGCTTCCGCGCCGGCGGCCTCGGCTTCTTCCTCCACGATATCCTCGACCAGTTCCCTGGCGCGTTCCTCATAGTCGCGCTTGTAGGCTAGAGCCTCGTCGCTGGCAGGCTTCAGCGCCAGCACGTTGGAGCCGGCGAAGGCGGTCGGTGCCGCGCGGGCAGGGGCGGTGGTGGTCGAGCCCGCACCGCCAAAGCCCTTGGGCTCATTGCCGATGCCCGACACCAGCTTCACCGGCGAGGCGCCGCGATAGAGGCCCTTGGAGAAGGGCGTCGCCTTGCCTTCGGTGATGCCGCGGCCGAGCGCGGTCTTGTCGAAGTCCGACTGGTCGACATGGGCGAGGTCGTGGCGGCCGAGATAGGAGACCGCCAGCTCGCGGAACACGTAGTCGAGGATCGACGTGGCGTTCTTGATCGCGTCGTTGCCCTGCACCATGCCGGCCGGCTCGAACTTGGTGAAGGTGAAGGCCTCGACATATTCCTCGAGCGGCACGCCGTACTGCAGGCCGAGCGATATGGCGATGGCGAAATTGTTCATCATCGCCCGGAAGGCGGCGCCTTCCTTGTGCATGTCGATGAAGATCTCGCCCAGGCGGCCGTCGTCGAATTCGCCGGTGCGCAGATACACCTTATGGCCGCCGACGACGGCTTTCTGCGTATAGCCCTTGCGGCGGTTCGGCAGTTTCTCGCGGTCGCGGTAGAGGCGCTCGATGACGCGCTCGACGATCTTTTCCGTTACCTGCACGGCGCGCTGAGCGGCGGGTGCGGCGACCAACTGCTCGACGGCATCGTCCTCATCCTCTTCGGCATCGGCGAGCAGCGAGGCATTGAGCGGCTGCGACAGTTTCGAGCCGTCGCGATAGAGCGCGTTGGCCTTCAGCGCTAGCTTCCAGGACAGCATGTAAGCGTTCTTGGCGTCCTCGACCGTCGCCTCGTTCGGCATGTTGATGGTCTTGGAGATGGCGCCCGAGATGAAGGGCTGGGCCGCCGCCATCATCAGGATGTGGCTGTTGATCGACAGCGAACGCTTGCCGATCTTGCCGCAGGGGCTGGCGCAGTCGAACACCGGCAGGTGCTCGGCCTTCAGGAAGGGCGCGCCTTCCAGCGTCATCGCACCGCAGACGTGGATGTTGGCGGCGTCGATGTCCTTCTTCGAGAAGCCGAGCGCCGGGAGCATCTCGAAGGAGATGTCGCCGAGCTGCTCGTCGGTGAAGCCGAGCGTCTCCTTCACCCAGTCGGCGCCGAGCGTCCACTGGTTGAACACGAACTTGATGTCGAAGGCCGACTTGAGAGCCGCATTCAGCGCCGCGATCTTCTCGTCGGTGAAGCCCTTGGCCTTCAGCGAGGACGGGTTGATGCCGGGCGCCTGGTTGAGGTTGCCGTGGCCGACGGCATAGGCCTCGATCTCGGCGATCTGGCTTTCGGCATAGCCCAGCGTGCGTAGCGCTTCCGGCACGGCGCGGTTGATGATCTTGAAGTAGCCGCCGCCGGCGAGCTTCTTGAACTTCACCAGGGCGAAGTCGGGCTCGATGCCGGTGGTGTCGCAGTCCATGACCAGGCCGATCGTGCCGGTCGGCGCGATCACCGTCGCCTGCGCGTTGCGGTAGCCATGCTCCTCGCCGAGCTCGATGGCGCGGTCCCAGGCGGCGCGGGCGTGCTCGGCCAGCGCCTGCTGCTTGAGGTCGGAGGCGACCAGCGGCACCGGGTTGACGGCGAGCTTCTCGTAGCCGTCCTTGTCGCCATAGGCGGCGCGGCGATGGTTGCGCATGACGCGCAGCATGTTCTGGGCGTTGCGGTCATAGTCAGGGAAGGCGCCGAGCTCGGAGGCCATTTCGGCCGAGGTCGAGTAGGCGACGCCGGTCATGATGGCGGTGAGCGCGGCGCAGATGGCGCGGCCCTCGTCGGAGTCGTACGGAATGCCCGAGGTCATCAGCAGGCCGCCGATATTGGCGTAGCCGAGGCCGAGCGTGCGGTAGTCATAGGAGAGCTTGGCGATCTCCTTGGACGGGAACTGGGCCATCATCACCGAGATTTCGAGCACGACGGTCCAAAGGCGAACGGTGTGCTCGTAAGCGGCGATGTCGATCGTGCCGTCGGCGTTGCGGTAGGGCAGAAGGTTGATCGAGGCCAGGTTACAGGCCGTGTCGTCGAGGAACATGTATTCCGAGCACGGGTTGGAGGCCCGGATCGCACCGGCGGAGGCGCAGGTGTGCCAGTCGTTCATCGTCGTGTTGAAGTGCAGGCCGGGGTCGGCCGACGCCCAGGCGGCGTAGCCGATCTTTTCCCACAGATCGCGCGCCTTCAGCGTCTTCAGCACCTTGCCGTCCTTGCGGGCGGTGAGCTGCCAGTCGCCATCGGCTTCCACCGCGCGCAGGAAATTGTCCTTGAGCGACACCGAGTTGTTGGAATTCTGGCCGGAGACGGTGAGATAGGCGTCCGAATCCCAGTCGGTGTCGTAGGTATTGAACGACATCGAGGTGTAGCCCTGCTTGGCGAACTGGATGACGCGGTAGATGTAGTTCTCCGGCACGGCGTCCTTCTTGGCCGCCTTGATCTCGCGCTTCAGCGCGGTGTTCAAAGCCGGATCGAAGCAGTCGTCGCCATTGCCTTCGCAATTGACGCAGGCCTTCATGATGGCCTCGAGGTGCTTCTTGACGATCTTGGAGCCGGTCACCAGCGAGGCGACCTTCTGCTCTTCATTGACCTTCCAGTCGATGAATTGCTCGATGTCGGGATGGTCGGCGTCGACGATGACCATTTTCGCCGCGCGGCGCGTCGTGCCGCCCGACTTGATGGCGCCGGCCGCGCGGTCGCCGATCTTGAGGAAGCTCATGAGGCCCGACGAGCGGCCGCCGCCGGAAAGCTTTTCGCCCTCGCCGCGCAGCATGGAGAAGTTCGAGCCGGTGCCGGAGCCGTATTTGAACAGGCGCGCCTCACGCACCCACAGATCCATGATGCCGCCCTCGTTGACGAGGTCGTCCTGCACGCCCTGAATGAAGCAGGCATGCGGCTGCGGGTGCTCGTAGGAGGACTTCGACTTGGTCAGCTTGCCGGTGAAGGGGTCGACATAGAAATGGCCCTGGCTCGGGCCGTCGATGCCATAGGCCCAATGCAGGCCGGTGTTGAACCATTGCGGCGAGTTCGGCGCGACGCGCTGGGTGGCGAGCATATAGGCAAGCTCGTCGCGGAAGGCGCGGGCGTCGTCCTCGGACTTGAAGTAGCCGCCCTTCCAGCCCCAATAGGTCCAGGTGCCGGCAAGACGATCGAAGACCTGGCGGGCGTCGGTTTCCGAACCATAACGTTCGGCATCGGGCAGCTTGGCGAGCTCGGCCTCGTCCGCGACCGAGCGCCACAGGAAGGAGGGGACGTTATTCTCCTCGACCTTCTTCAGGCGTGCCGGAACGCCCGCCTTGCGGAAATATTTCTGCGCCAGGATGTCGGCCGCGACCTGACTGAACTGCGCCGGCACATCGATGTTGTCCAGGCGGAACACCACCGAGCCATCGGGATTCTTGATCTC
>Ga0315336_1002353_pt1 | contig 29331 bp, 25 predicted proteins | sample ASW5metaG_FD_204512 | JGI IMG/M metagenome (GOLD analysis project Ga0315336, IMG submission 204512) | Ammonia-oxidizing marine archaeal communities from Monterey Bay, California, United States - ASW #5 | ecosystem: Environmental > Aquatic > Marine > Intertidal zone | place: USA: California... | reverse complement strand
CAGCCACCCGTCACGCCCAGGTTGAATCTGGCTGAAGACTGGGCAAACGACCGGTTGCACCTTTATTTAGCCGTGGGAAGTCAAGTATTTGGCCGTGGGAAGTCAAGCTGCGGCAGGGCCAGCCAGACCCCCGTCGCGCATGGTTGTTACGGCCCGTTATCTGGCCGCTCAGTTTCCAAACGGGATGGCTCGGCTGCTGGTTGGGGCCCCGATTTCAGCGTCGTGAGATACGCGACAACATCGATCAATTCATCCGTCGTCAACAATTGTTGCAGGTTGGCTGGCATCAACGAAACTGGCGATGGTTCGATCGCTTCGACCTCGGCGCGGGCAAACGACTTGAGTATGCCCTGGGCCGTTTTGATCGCCAGGTTTTGGTCGGTTTGGTTGACCAGGAGGCCAGTTTCGACCAGGCCGTTGTCCAGTTCGATCATGTAGGTTTGATAATTGTGATTGATCGCGGCACTTGGATCGAGAATTGAAACGTAGAGGCTTTGGCGGGAGAGTTTTCCGCCAATGTCATCAAGACCAGGACCAACCTCCGCACCGCGGTCGCCAACCCGGTGACACGTGGCACACTTGGACTTGTCGAAGAATAGCGATTTCCCTCGTTCGGCACTTCCTTGACGTGCAAGTAACTCGTCGAGTTGCGGAAATGGATCCTGGCTGGTTGTTTCTGGCAAGGGAAACAGCCGCACTGCCTCGGCACGGATTTCCGGTGTTTGTGCTGTGTGCAGCGCCTCGCCCGTTACCATCCGTAGCGGTCTGGGAAGTTGATCCTCGCGGACCAACTTGAGCAGCATCAGCCGTCCCTGCTTTTGACTGCCCAAGGCACGTGTGCAAGTGAGTCGTAGATCCTCCGGCTGCGACGAATCCAGCAGCACGTCTTCAAGCAACTGCAAGGTCTTGGGTGAGCCAAGTTCGGCTAATGCCATCGCCACAGGTTGTTTGGGAACCGGTTGTTTGTCGGTCATAAAACGAGCGACCGCGGAGATGCTGTCGATACTCGCTAAAGCTTGCACCAGGGGGTAGGCCTCGCTGGGCGAATCGGCTTGTCTCAGAAAAGCAATCAAGCGATCTCGTGGTTGCTCCAGCCCAAAGCGGCGTACAAATAAGGCAACCTGTTCGGGTGATTGAAGTGTGCCAACCAGTTCGACGATTTGCCGGCGAAGTGCCGCATCGCCGTGAACGGTCGCCGGTTCAATTCTCTGGGCGATTTCAATTGCCACCGAAGGTTCAAATTCGTCAAGCCGTGCGGCTAAACTTGAAATTGCAGCGTCTCCCCGACCTTCCGGTTGTAATTGCAAAGCGCGAAGATAGCGTAACGGGGAGTCATCTGGTGACCGGCTAGATGTCAACAACCGAGTGAGATCCTTCGGAGTTTGATCAGCGCGGCTACGCCAAATGATATCGTGGTGAGCCCGGTTTGCCTCATCGACGGCGACAAGGCGATACCACGCCCCCATCCGCTCGTTCCAGCGCCCTTCGGCTGCAATGCCCAATGCTTCCAGGAGCCAGCGGTCTTCCTCCTTGTAACTGGCTGCCAGGCGGGCCCAGAGCTGATCGCCTGCTGCAGAAGCCACGTCGCGTAACGCGATCGCGCATTCGCTACGTACTACCCACGCCGGATCATCGAGAAGCGACTCGATGGTCTCGAGCAACCGGACTTTGTGCTGGCGGGCAATCCGTATTGCCACGACCCGCAGGTTGGCATCTCTGTCGCTCCGCGCCAGCTCAATAGCACGGAGTGACTGATTCTGGCGTTGGGCCAGGGCCCACAGGGCCCGCGCGCGAATACGAGGATTCTCGTCCGTGGCCAGCGCCTCTAAAGCCGGCTCGGCAGCATTTGCCCGATCGACCAGAACTTGCCACGCCTTGTATCGAACTGCCTGGTTGGGGCTCGTGAGCGCCCGGCTGGCGCCTTGGATCGTGGCGAAATCATGGCTGGGAATGTGGTAACCAGTCCCCCTTGGTGCGATCCGGTAGATCCGACCGCTCTGGACATCGCCGGCGCGGTGGCCACCAACTGTCGGATCGTGCCAGTCCGCTACGAACAGCGAACCGTCGGGCGCAACGGCAACATCGACGGGACGAAACCAGTGGTCGCCTGGCCCCCGAACGATGTCCTGGCTGCTGAGTTTTGGTTGGCCCTCTTCGGCGAAGAGCGTGTACGCTCGGCAAACTCCAGGCCCCGCGTCGCAGTGGAGCAGGCGGTTATGGATGGATTCGGGCAACAGTCGGCCTTCGTAGACCGTAATTCCCGTTGGAGAACCGTTCCCGGTGACCAGCAGATTGGGGACCACACCAGGATCGTTCTGATGCCAGTGGCGACGTCGCCGATCGCTAGATGCACCAACGCGTGGCACAGTCCAGGTGGCTCCCGTCACTTCATCCCGGAAACCAAAATTGCCATGTTCCAGCACCTGGTTCAGGCGGACACCTTGATTGCCGTCATCGTCATTATCGCTTTGCCAAACGGTGCCGAACGAATCAACGGCTAATTCATAAGGGTTGCGAAAGTTGTGCCCCATGACCGTCAGGTTGCTGCCGTCAAGGTTGCATCGATACGCAAGGCCTTGGCGGAACGGATTGCCGTCATTGACCAGTCGGCGACCGGATGTGTCGGTGAGGATTTCATCGTTGGCGTTGGCGATCCCTGTGGTCGTGTTGCCGTGGTTAAAATAAAGCCGACCGCCGGGACCGATTACAAAGGCATGTAACGCGTGGTCGTGCTGGCTTCTCCCAGGTGTCCTGAAGAGGATTTTCTTGCTGTCGGGTTGGTCATCACCATCGACGTCGGTAAAGACCCAGGCGTGTGGAGAACAACTCACGATGATTTGGTTGCCCAATACGCAAATCCCTAGAGCTGAGTCGATGTCGGGGCCCTGATAGAAGACCGTCGTCGCATCACAGCGACCATCACCCGTCGTGTCCTCGAGAATCAGAATCCGATCTCCGGCTGGGCGCCGACCCAGGTGGGCACGATAGTTTACCACGTCGCACATCCAAATCCGGCCGCGGTCGTCAATGTCAATGTTGGTCGGACTGTTGATCTCCGGTTCCGAGATGAAGAGCGTTGCCTCAAGTCCTTCACTCAGTTGCAAAGATTGGGTGAACTCTTCTGGTGTTGGCCGGCGAATATCAGGGATTGTCACCTCGGCGGTCAAGAGACCTGCCGGTAACCACACCATTGACAACGTGAACACTACCCAAGCGACTCGTCTCAGAGGTCTTGTGTTTGGTTTCTCGGGCATCGAACTTTTATCCGTTTCAATTCAGTTCAGGCAACCCCACACCCACGGGGGTCGCGATCGCGTGAAGCTTTCACCGGCTTCGCAAATTTATTGTAGCAAACCGATACGTTCCGCTCAGGCCAACCCCATGCATAAGAACCCAAAACTTGGCTCCAAACCGCGATGCGGCGTTCTGCGCCAGCGGGAGTCCTGCGGGGGTCAGGCAGCCGTTGGTGGCGGTCGCTGACGCGAGATCGTATATCGCAACCGCACGGTGGGCCTGCATGGCTCGTACTTCAAATTCCGGTTGTGACCATTCTTCGGAATCGGGTCTTGGGGATCAGCCAGATCGCCGCCGATTTGACGGTTGTGGAGCAGCCGCAAGTGTCGATCTTCATCAGAGCAGTCCAGGCATTGTTTTCATGTTGTCACGCTATCGAATTGCTCGTGGGTCTCATGGTTGTTGCAAATCCAGATACCCCCCAAGTTCGAGTTGACGGGATGGTCGATCACCACTTGCCGAGTAAGCTTCCCCGGTTGCCCGTACCCCGGACCGCAGTCCGAGAGGAACCGTTGGTTGATTTTGTGGGCTGGTTGGCGACTTGCAGCCAGCTGCCTTGGAGTGAAGTCGACCATCAACTTCAAATTATCTTGCCGGAATCGGATCGCAACCAGTTTGGCGGGTGCGACACGGCCACAATCTCAGCAGACGGCAGGCGGTTCGTGGACCCGGCGTGCGATGCCGGGAGTCCTCTCGACTGGCTGCGGAATCGAACTGGCGAAAGAGAGTCGCCCGCCTATGCCAGGCCTGTAGGTGAGCCGCTGGCGGTGCATGAAATCACCTCCAAAATTTTTCCGCACTACGAAGTGAACGGCGGAACAGCTCATCTGGTCGGTTGTCAATTGGAAGACAGGTCCTTTGTGCGGTTGACGTTCCTGGACAAAAACTCGGATGGTCTCCGAGTTAACCACTTTTATATCGCAACCGACGGTTCGTCGGTGCCGAATGAAATGGTGACCGAGTTGGGATTGGACCAGGTGGAACCGATCCCAGTTTCGCAACCGAGTTCGCGCCCGTCGCAACTCGATGTAATCGTTAACGCTGGCCTTCCTGCGGCAACTCAGCAAAGCGACAGCACAGAGTCGAATGCCACGCTGGAAGAACCGGTGGTCGTGACCGTTATTTGGGTCAAGTACGTATTGGGGCAACTGCAGTTCACGATCGGCAATGCGTCGGTGATGCACGCGTTTGAAGGGTGGGCGCGGACACTTCAGGCAGCACCTTACCAGTGCCCGGTCACGAATACCCATACATTCAAGCTGGGCCAAGTTGACGACGGTACGATCGTGGCAGCAGACGAAATCGACTGTTGTGACATGTCGGGTGTCCAAGTACTTCACTCCGACCTGGTGACCTGTAACGCCACGGGGAAGAACGTCTTGCCTCAGTTTGTAAAATCCTGCCCAGTCTCTGATCAACCCGTTCTCAGTGAGAATTTCGCCACCTGTAGCCGGTGCGCAGAGGAAGTCAGTCTACCTGCCTTGCAAAAGGAAGTTTGCGCGGCTTGTCGCAGCTTGCAGCCTGTCTCGAAGGCCGATCCGCCCATAGCAGCCATACTGCAAAAACACCCGGCGCTGACCCGCTGGAAATGGTGGCGACTTTCCCAGACCAGGCGCGTGAGTATCGTGCAGGCGAGCGGAATGGTACGAAAACTCTTGATCGTTTGTGACCGCCAAAACCAAACCATCAAGCGAATTTCTGTCAGCCGACGAGGCTCTTCTCGGTGGAAGGTTGTCGATCGGCGGGACTGGAGCACTTGTCTGGGCCGCTAGCATCAACGTAAGTCCTTAGCCCGTTGCCAATTGCGAACTGTGCCAGCGTGAGCAACGTACCTTGACCCTTGTTTCGTGGGCCATCTATAATCCCGCACCCTATTTTGGGTTGACTTTTCAGAGCTAGTTGCGCGGTCGTGTTATGGTCGTGCACCATGTCCACGGCTTGGGTGGTGCGCTCAACAGCGCGCCAACCGAGTGCTTATCGGCGTGGCAAGGATGCCAAACTAATCAACGGCTACCGTTTGAATTCGAAGCGTATTGTTGCGCTGGTGTTGCGCAGCGTTTTCCCTGCGCCCGGCGTGCGTCTGCGTCTGGTGTCTGCACGGGCCGCTGTTGTCCTGTCAGCTTGCTGCCTGGTGATCCCTTGTTCAGCCCAATTCGATGGCAAACCTCCTGCTACGGTGAACCCTCCTGCCACGGTGAACCCTCCTGCCACGGTGAACCAAGCCCAGTTCACGCAAACCATTCCTCAGGAAACGGTTACGACTCCCCAACCGTTCACGCTACGTCGCGTTCAGGTCTTTCCTCGTAACGGATCGAATTTGCAAGCGACTTTTCAGCAAATGCCCGATGGGGAGAACGTGGCCGTAATTTCTGGCGGCGTGAATCTTGTCGTTCAAGGAATGGAGGTCGCCGGCATTCCCTCATTCTTGGGCCCGATTGTGGGCGTTGACATTGAGACCGATCGGGCGGTTGTCTGGACTCGGGGCATGGAGGGAGACGTACTGGGGGATTTCACCCAGGGTAGCGATATGCCCCTGGAAATCTACATGGAAGGGAATATTGTCTTTCGGCAGGGTGACCGCACGGTGTACGCCGAACGGATGTTTTATGATGTGCGCCGGCAGGTTGGTATCATTCTCGATGCGGAACTCCTTTCCCCGTTGCCGGAGATCGACGGCTACCAGTACCAGGGCCTTGTGCGGCTGAAAGCCGCAGCAATTCGCCAACTCGATGCCTCCCGATTTGTAGCCAGCGATGCCCTGGTAACCACCAGTCGCCTGGAAGACCCCAGCTACTTTTTGGGGTCCAGTACGGTTATGTTCGAAGACATTCAACGACCAATTGGGGATCCATTCACGGGCGAGACACGGGTTTCCCACCAGCAGTTGGTCAAGAGCCGCAACAATTTTCTGTACCTTGGTGACGTACCCGTTTTCTACTGGCCAACCATCACGACTGATCTGGAGAAACCGACTTATTACGTCGACAACCTGCGGGTACGGAACGATTCGGTTTTCGGGGCGCAGTTGTTGCTGGAACTCGACATGTATCAACTGCTGGGCTTGGAGACCATCCCGGGAGGAACCGACTGGAACTTGGACCTGGACCTGCTGAGTGAGCGGGGGGTGGGCTCCGGCAGTACGTTCAAATATGGCCGCGACGACTTGTTTGGGATGGTCGGTCCGACCAATGGTATGGCCAACGTTTGGTTCATCAGAGACGTCGGAACCGACAATCTTGGCTTTCAGCGACGTGAGATTACACCAGAAAAGAAATTTCGTGGCCGGGCCTTCTGGAACCACCGCCAACACCTGGTGGGCGGGGTCCTTGATGGCTGGACGGCACAGGCAGAGGTTGGCTGGGTGAGTGATCGGTCATTTCTTGAACAGTACTACGAGTACGAGTGGGACCAAAGGCCCAATCAATATACCGGTGCGCGGCTCAAACGGGCATTTGACAACAAGGTTGTTTCGGTAGAAGCGAATGCTCGAGTCAATGATTTCTTTACACAGACACAGTGGTTGCCGCGTGGCGACTTCTACTGGCTCGGCGAGTCGCTCGTGGACGATACATTTACTTTTTATAGCCACTCCTCGGCGGGATACGCCAACATCGGTGTGGCAAGTCACCCGAAGACCTATCCGGCGCCTCCCGCGCTAAATCCGTTTTACTTTTATTATCTCCCCTGGGAGCAAAATGCGGCAGGGAACATTTCGGGCAACGGCGAACGACTTGCAACACGCAACGAGTTGGATCTTCCACTCGATTTTTCCCCCCTGAAGGTGGTGCCCTACGTTCTGGGTGAAGCAGCGCATTGGGGTGAAGATATCAATGGCAACCGCATCGACCGGATTTATTACCAGGGGGGGGTGAGAGCGAGTATACCGTTTTGGGCAGTCAATCGGGCGGTACGTGATCCGATTTTCAACCTCAACGGGCTAGCGCACAAAATTGTGTTTGAAGGGGAGTTCTCGTATGCCAGGTCAGACAGGAATCTGAAGGACTTTCCCCTTTACGACTCTCTCGACGACAACGCGATCCAAGATTTCCGCCGCAACTTGTTCTGGCCGGGGTTCGGTGGAACGCTCGCCGGGAAATATTACCTTTTTGGACCGCCACCTTTTATTAATTCCAAGTTTGACCCGCGAATTTACGCGCTACGCACTGGTATCGCTGGTTGGGTTACTTCCCCGGTGACCGAAATTGCCGGCGATCTGACCGTGGCCCGCTTTGGGATGCGCCATCGACTGCAGACCAAACGAGGGATTCCAGGAGCCCAACGGATTGTCGACTGGATGACGTTCGACACGAATGCCAGCTGGTTTCCCAACGCGGGTCGCGACAACTTCGGACAACCGATTGGCCTGATGGATTATGATTTCCGTTGGCACCTGGGGGATCGGTTCTCGGTTTTGTCTGACGGGGTAAGCGATTTTTACGGTGATGCGTTGCGGGCAGCTTCGCTTGGCGTTTTGCTGAATCGCCCCAGCCGGGGAAACGCTTACTTGGGTTACCACGCGATGGATGCTCCCAACAGAGCGGGTGTGGTCATGGCGACAGTCAATTACCGCTCGACACCCAAGTGGATTCTCACGGGAAGCACGAGTGTGGATGTTGCCGGTTCAGGCAATGTAGGTCAGGCATTTTACTTTAGTCGAATTGGCGAGTCGCTCGTGACGACAATCGGCATGAATATGGACCAATCGAAAAATAATGTGGGTGTGAATTTCTTGATTGAACCCAGGTTTTTGCCACGGACCAACCTGACCCGTAAAACAAGTATCGAAATCCCACCGGCGGGTGCGTTCGGGCTGGAATAAATTGCCCTGTACCTCGCGCGAGTGGAGTGGTGCGGTCTTCGGCCGGAAGGTCGATGGAGGCTGTCGTGCCGATGCAATTCCCATGGAGTGACAAAGTTCGCCAGGAGGGGCCGATGGTGATCTGGCGCTGGTGGGTTTCAAGTTCGCGCCGCGGCATCAAACAGGCGGTTAAAACGACGTCGGTTCTCCTCACGGAATGCATCCGCTTCCTTGACGAGCAGTGCAGGATCGGCGTATCCCAGGAGATAGGCCAGTTTGGCAAGCTCGTTGGCTTCGGTCGGGAATTCGTGCCGGCCGGTTGAGTTCATCAGGCGAATTCGAGCTTCAACGCTCCGCTGAAAACGATAACTGCGTTGAAAATACTCGGAGTCGTCCGTCGAAAGATACCCACCATGTTCAAGTGCCAAAAGTGCATCAAGCGTTCCCGGCATACGGACCGAGGGGTCTGCATGACCATACTTTAGTTGGTGCATCTGCACGACGAATTCGGTATCGACAGTTCCCCCCTTTCCGCGTTTGAGGTTGTGGGGGGAAGCTGTTTCTTCCAAACGCCTGCGCATCGCGCGAATTTCGCCCGCCATTTGCGGTTGCCATCCTGGGGCAAAGGCTGCCCGGGCAACGGCTTGGACCGCCAGCCCGGCTACCTGCGGCGAGCCCACGATCACGCGTGCTTTGCAAAGTGCTTGCCGCTCCCAAAGTTGACCGTGCTCTTCGGCGAAATAACGGGCAAAGCCATCAAGTGGCACAGCCAGCAGGCCGCTTCGACCGGTAGGTCGGAGGCGCGGATCCACTTCATACAACCGGCCGTAAGGTCCGAGATGGTTGGCGACTGTCATGATCCGCTGGCCCAGTTCTCCAAAGAAATGCGCGTTCGACGTCGTCGACTTGCCGTTATGGGGTCGCGTACGGTGTATGGTTTGACCATCGGCCTCGTACAGAAAAACCAGGTCAAGGTCGCTGTGGTAATTTGGTTCCCTGCCTCCGAGCTTGCCGATTGCCAGAATAATTGCTTCACAGGTATCACCCTCGCGATCAGCGAAAGCACTCCAGTACTTTTGGGTGATCGGGTCCTCAAGCGAAGTGGCACTTGGCCTGGTTATCACCGGTTCACCGAATTTTTCAACCAGATTGCTGTACTCGATCGTCGCGATCTGTTTCAGACAGGTTTCAGCAACATCAGAAAGTGTTGCATGTGTTGCGCGAATGTCGTCTTTACCCAGCATGTCGCGCACACCAACCCGCATATGTTGAGCGTTCTTGAAACTGTGCAGAATCGGTTCAAGGTCCTCGGCACCACGGGAAAGGTCCGCGAGTGTTTCTTCCAGCATTGCGTGGGTAGGTAGATTGTCGACCACGAGGCTGTCCAACAACTCGTCGATCATCCCGGGATGACTTGTCAAGATACCGGCCAGATACGGGCATGCAGCGCAGAGAGTGACATACAAATTGAGAGTTGGTCGATTGGCACTGAACAATTCCCACAGTGCTGATTTGCCTCCCAGGGAGTCGCTCACGCGGCTGAGATTCACGAGCGTGGCGTCGGGTTGGGGGGTATCGGCAATGGCTTCCAGAAGCCGAGGAGCAATTGCAGCCAGAAAGTGCCGGCAACGCCGCGTTGAAAGAAAGCGGATTCTTTCGGTCGCCAGTGCCATTAGGTTGTTATAGGCTGCCGGTATGTCGGCAAAAGGATACTTCCCCAGTACCTCCGCGATCGTTTCCTCGGAAGGCTGCGGATCGTTCACCAGGTCAACCTCGGGTTCGCTTGACTGGTCATCTTCAAAGGCGTCGTGGAGCAAGTGATTCAGAATCCGGTGATTGCGGGCAGTCCGTCGCAGGTAATCTGCTTGAAACGCCTCCAGAGCCTGCGCGTGGGGTGTACCCGAATATCCGAGGCGAATTGCCAGTTTACGCAGCTCGTCGGGATCTTCCTGCATCATATGTGTTTGCAGATCAAACATGATTTGCAAGCGATGTTCCAGTTTGCGGAGCATGCTGTAGTTGTCTTCAAGAATCGAACTCTCCTGGTTGGTCAGGCATCCTGATTTTTCGAGATTCGCAATTGCCTCCAGCGTGTTTCCACCTCGGACCTCGGGAAGCGATCCCCCATTGAGCAACTGCAAAAACTGGATTGCGAATTCGATATCACGAATGCCGCCGTAGCCTGTTTTTACGTCCCGTTCCTTCTGCCCGGTGATTTCTGCCCGGCGTTCAATACGTTGCTTAATTCCCCGAATTCCCGTGATGTCGGCCCGACTGAGGAATCGTCGATAGATCCACGTTTCCAGCTGTTTCAGCAAGGCATGCCCCAGGTCAAGGTCGCCAGCGACCGCACGAGCCTTGACGAAGGCCTGACGTTCCCAAGTTCGCGCCTTGTTGTCGTAATAAGAAAGGGCCCGATCAAAGTTTGTACAAACCTCACCCTGCGATCCTTCCGGTCGGAGTCTGAGATCAACCCGGTAAGCAATTCCCAGATTGGTTGATTCCGAAAGCAGTTTCACCAGGTCGCAACTCAGTCGTTCAAAAAACTCGTTGTTGCTGATGGGGCGGGCGGCATCGGTTTGGCCGTCGAGGTCGTAGAAAAAGACCAGATCAATGTCACTGGAGTAGTTCAATTCGACCCCGCCAAGCTTTCCCAGTGCCAAAACTACAAAGCGGGCACGGTTTCCTTTAGGGCCCAGGGGTTCGCCTCGGAGTTCCTCGAGCGCCCGCCGGGCAAAACGAAGCGCTACTTCGATAATCGCGTCCGCCAGGTAGGAGATTTGCCTCGCCACGGTGGCCACGGTCTGGCTGCGGATGATATCACCAAAGGCAATCCGTAGAGTTTCCCGCCGCTTGAACCGCCGCAGGGACGCCATGACTTCCCGCTCGTTCCTGAGAGTTGTAACTTCTTGATCAAGTTCCTCAATCAAGGAATCGCGCGCGACTGGCTGTCCGCCGGTGATGCGGAGCAAGTCGTAAGCTTCGTTATCGACAATCAAGAGGTTGCTCAAATACTGACTTGTCGAGAACAGCTGGAGCAGATTCGGAAGTGCCTCGAAGTCACGTTCAAACAAGGCGGCCGAGGACATGGGACTTCGCGATTCCGAAATGAAACGCTCCAGGTTGTTGAGTGCCATATCGGGATCGGCCAGATTGGGAACCGTGGCGGCGAACTGACGGCAAATATGGGCCATCAGGTCCAAGGTGACGCCCACAGTCGCAAGTCGACGCAAATTATCGTGCGCAGTTTTCTCGTCAGTCAGATTTAGCGATTTCAGCCATGGCTTGGCCAGCGAAAAATCGTCCAGCATGCACCGAACCTGGTCAGGTCCAGATTCCCCGGGTGAAAAAGCTCCTGCAATGGCGGGTTGGGGAGAAGTGGGTAGGTCGGTTGACAGGCGCTCAGTATCCATAATACGTGTGGATGTTCGACCCGCTGATCAGAAAATTGATCGGGCGACTGCCCGAGGACCGTTGGCATTGTAGCCAACCGTTGGCTCGACGTCACTTACCCACCGGGCAGGGGCCTGGCAGAGGGTGCCGCTCCGCCCCGCAAGGACAGCACCAGTCATTGGCTCGCGTGGAGTTTGCATCGGGCCGACGTGAAACCGCAGTTCATTTTTCCAGCGCGTAAAGCTCGGGTCCGGTGTGGCGTGTTATCACCTCACCGAACAGGGTGTGTGCATTGGCATCGTAGATGGCAATCGGCAAGATTTCGCCCGTCTGCCGGCGATTACCCGTGAAAACGACAATCCGGTCGCAATGGGTTCGACCGGTCAACTGCAGTACGTCCCCTTCCACACCTTGTTTTGAGCTGGCTTTGCTGGGTCCTTCGACGAGCACCTCCACCGTTTGACCGAGAAATATCTGGTTATCTTCTTCGCTAATGGCATTTTGCAGATCCAGCAAATCGTTGTTGCGGCGACGTTTGATCTCTTCCGGCACGTCGTCTGCGAACATCTGGGCTCCCTTGGTACCAGGTCGTTCGCTGTATTTAAAGATGAAGCTGTTCTTGAACCGCAATTCGCCCACCAAATCCATGGTCTGCTGGAAGTCATCGTCGGTTTCACCACAAAATCCGACGATGAAATCGCTCGTAACGGCGGCTGCAGGAATCCATTCGAAGATCCGGCTGTGCATCTCTCGGTACTCTTCGATCGTGTAGCCGCGCTTCATGCGCTCCAGAATCCTATTGGCACCACTCTGGGCAGGCACGTGGAGATACTTGCTGATTTTCGGTAGATCGCGAACTGCTCCCAGCAAATCATTGGTCATGTCCTTGGGATAGTTGGTTACGAACTTGATCCGCTCAAGGCCGTCGATTTCGTGAAGCAGGTGCAAGAGATCACTGAAGCGGGTGATTTTTGTCCCGCTGCGGTGTTGATAGCTGTTTACGGTTTGCCCTAAAAGTGTGATTTCTTTGCAGCCTTCGCTGGCCAGTTGGCGGGCTTCCGCCACAATTTGCTCTGGAGGACGGCTTTGTTCCGGCCCGCGAACACTGGGGACAATGCAGTACGTGCAGAACTTATCGCAGCCAATGACGATGCGGACATAGGCCTGATAAGGAGTTGGCCGCATTTCCGGATCCCGCAGCGGATCGTAACTTTCGTGGCTCCGTTCGATTTGCGATCGGCTGCCATCCTTGCGCCCGAGGCTCACCTCCATGCGCGGCTGCCCCCCGGCTTCGATTTCACGAACCAACGTCGGCACCTGATGCAGCTGTCCGGGTCCCACCACCAAATCGACATACGGGGCCCGCTCGAAAATCAGTCGTTGATCCTTTTGGGCCATACACCCCAGGACTCCGATGACCTTTTCGGGATTGTGGTGTTTGGCATTCTTGAGTCTTCCGAGTGCACTATAGATCTTGTCTTCGGCGTGCTGACGTACGCTGCAAGTGTTGAACAAGATGGTGTCAGCCTGCTTGACATCCCTGGTCAGCTCATACCCATCTTTGCGCAGGTTTGCCACCACCAGCTCACTATCGAGCATGTTCATCTGGCAGCCAACAGTCTCGATGTAGAGTTTCTTTGTCATCGAAAAATGGTTCCGTCGACGTAACATCGCCACAGTTCAAGCGGCGTCGTTATGCAGTATGATTTCCCAACGCGTGAGATTGCTCACAGTCGAGTCTTTTTTCCAAGGGTCAGAACGGTGCTGGCAGCGAGACCCGGCATCATACCGCGCCGACGGGAATTTTGCAGCGCTGGTTAGACTGGCCCCAGGCGATCGCCAGCCTGGACGCGATTGCCGCGGAGGAATTCAGCGGCCGGCATGGGTCGCCGTCCCGCCGCCTGCAGACGACAGATTTCCACCCCGCCGTCACCCGCTTGAACGATAAGTTGCTTGTCGGCAACGAGGACCGTGCCGGGTACGGCCGCCGGTTCCCTGGCAACGCAACTGACTTTGTCGATGTTCAAACGTAAAGGTTCTCCTTGCGGTCGGTGCCAGAATGTGAATGCGCGGGGCCAGGGAATCATGGCCCGAATTTGATTCTTGACACGGGTCGATGGTTGCGACCAATCGAGTACGCCGTCCGCTTTCTGCAAGCGGGGTGCTTTGGTTGTGTGGGCTGAGTCTTGCTTGACCGGCGCGGTGCGGCCAGCAGCGATGTCGTCCACCACGCGACAGACCAATGCGGCTCCCAGGATTGCCAGCCGCGATTCAAGCTCTGCGGCCGTTTCCTCGGGATCAATGGGTGTTGCTTCCTGGGCCAGGCAGGGCCCTGCATCAAGCCCTGGTGTCATTTGAATCACGCTGTTTCCTGTTTCTTGCTCGCCATTAAGGATTGCCCACTGGACTGGTGCGGCACCCCGGTATTTCGGCAGCAGTGAGCCATGCAAATTAATGCCGCCAAGACAGGCCGTATCCAGGGTGGCCGGTTTGAGGATCTCTCCATAGTCGCAGACCACCAGAAGGTCGGCTGCGAGTTGATGAAGTTGTTCTTGTGCACCAACCGCGTTGACGGTTTCGGGATCCCACGTCTCCAGCTGGAGGTCGTGTGCTGCCTGCCGCACCGGATTAGCGGACTTTTTTGCCCGTCCCCGGGGGGGACGGGTGACGACCTGCACGAGGTCGTGGTTGCTGCTTGCCAGCGCCTGCAATGTTGGCACGGCAAAAGGGCCTGTTCCCAGCATCAAGAGCCGCATGGTTACGTCCGCAGCCTTTCCAGCTCTTGAAGTTGAGCTGCAATTTTTGCTTCTGGTGGGATTTCACCCGTTTCGCTCTTGCTACGAAACTCGATTTCAAAGTCCGCGAGCTGGTCACGAATCTCGGCCAGTTGGGCTGGTGCAAGTCGATCGATGAACAACATACCGTCCAGATGGTCTGTTTCATGTTGGACGATGCGGGCAGGAAGTTCATCCAGATTCAAGTTGAGTTCATTGCCTGCCAGATCGTATGCCTGGATTTGAACCGCCTCTTTCCGAACGACGTTGGCATGGACCCCGGGGATGCTCAAGCATCCTTCCTCAGCCTCGGCCAGACCTTTGCCGCTGCGGATTACAGGATTGATAAAGACCTGCTCCGTTTCTTCCGAGTCAGAATCTGATTGAGGATTGGTCACGAATAACCGGTAAGGCAGGCCGACCTGATTGGCGGCCAGGCCAACCCCCTCGTGTTCGTACATGAGTTCGAACATTTCAGTGACCAGCACCCGCAATTCGGTATCGACCTTTTTGAGCGGCTTCGATGGATGCCGCAGGGTGGGGTGTGGATAATGGATAATTTGAAGTGACACAGAAAATCCAACTTAAAGCTTGTGGAAGCACAAGGCGTGCTCCGCCTCGTTCAACTACGAAGTACCGAGGGGCAGGGAATTGCGGTTTGCGGTGATGCCATGTCGGGCCAGTTGGGCGGGTTAGGAGGTCCCCCTTCCTGCCGCTGGCGAGTCTTCCTGCATTCTCCGCCTGCCAGGCCGCTTTTTTCAAGGCCAGACCCGGAACAACAAATTATGATTATAGAGGTGAGTTTGATCAGGGCGAAGTCCCCACGTTGACCACAATGGCTGACAGCCCTAGAATCGCTCGGCTTTCATTGGGCCGGAGTCGAAACGAAACCAGTCAGCGGCCGACAAACCAGGGAATGTGAAGTGGTTCAGTTGCCTAACCCTCCCAGTTCGGATCGCAACCGTTCAGCAGCCGGTTGGTTGGCCTCGGCGGTGCTCCACGGATCTGTCCTGCTGGTACTTGCCTGGTCGGTTCCCGATCCCTTAGGTGGCACCAGCATCGAGCCAACGTTGACAACCATAATCGTACTTGACCGCATGAGTGATGACTCGGCGCAGGAGGAAGCGACCACAACCGAAGAGGAATTCGCTGGGGAGCCATCTGGTGGTGGAAAGGTTCCTGCGGCCGTCGAGGTGGTTCGTGAGGAAATCGAACCGAACCGGGTAGAAACCGTACCGGCAGACGAGCTCGCCAGCGAACCGGTGGAGGAACGAGTCGAAATCTCCGTACCGTTGCTGCCCGAGGATCCGCCTGCACCGACGGTCGTGGAGAACGCTGCGAGCATCCCTCCGCTCGTTTCGACGACGGGATCGATTTTCGATGGGCTGCTTGCGCCGTCAGTGGCAACAGGGAAATCGAATACCGGAGCAGGAGGGGGATGGCCCCGGCTCAGTGGTGGGAAAGCCCGGGTCCAGATCTTTGGTGTGGAAGGTACCGGAACCCGGTTCGTTTATCTGTTTGATCGTAGTGTGAGCATGGAAGGTACTCCTCTGGCGGCTGCCAAGCGGCAACTCATTCAGAGTTTGGATGCGCTCGACAGCATCCATCAGTTCCAGATCATTTTTTTCAATCACCGGATGTCGATCCTTGATTCGACCGACCAGCAGCAGCGAATTGCCTACGCGACCGACCGAAACAAGGCATTGGCTGAAGCGTTCATTGGGACCATATCCGCCGACGGAGGGACCGATCGATACGCAGCAATTCGTCAGGCAATTCGGCTTCGTCCCGATGCGATCTTCTTTTTGACCGACGCCGACGACCCCATGCCAGCCGCCGAGATTGCCGAAGTCCTTTTCGACAATCGCCGTGTTGGCGCAGCGATCCATACGATCGAGTTTGGCCGCGGCGTTGAGCAGGGGCGATACAACTTCTTGGTTCAATTGGCCGAGCAAACCGGCGGGCAATACGGCTACGTCAACACCCGTTTATTGTCGCCTGCCGGCCAATAGTCACGAAATTGCCCCCAACTACCAGGGACCCCGCGCATAATAAACGCCGAATTGGTTCGTATCTTGTGGCCACCTGGGCGTGTGCTTGAAAGGTCCACCGAAAGGACCCGGGCCGGGGTAGTTGCGGCCAAATTGATGGTCGAGGCGCGAAAGCCGCGAACTGCTCACACCCCAGCCCCAGTTCGTCTGCAGGTTTGCCGTGGGCGGAACGACAAGTGCAAGGGGGCGTCCGTACTGGTAGTAGGCGTAGTTGCGGTTCCAGTTGTAGAACTGGGCACGGCACAACGGTTTCATCACGCCGTAATCACCTCCACAATCGCACACCGCGCAGCCATCACAACCCCACCACTTGATCGCACTGGCTGTTTTGGGAAAAGTCACCATGACAAACAGGACTGCCACAGCAGCCACCAAAAAACAACGCTTCAACATGGGTTGACATCCTTTTCGAGGGGAAAACATAACCGTCCACGCGGGGACGTGGCCGGTGTTTCTAATTCGGCTATCGACGCCCACACCGGTTCAGCCCGGAGACCGAGTCATTTAGCGAGTCGGTGAAGCGACTGTTGCGATCACCATAAAGTCCAAATAAGCAGTGTTGAATCAGGTCACCGCTGGTGCGGTAGCGGACATTGGTACGTGTCCAACCCGAGCCGCCGTTATACGTGTAGTAGGCCCGCTTGTGGCGGTAGAGGTACTCGTGTGGCATGAAGGGCTGATAGGTTATGTAGGTTTGCCCCACGAAAGCAGGTGTCGGGAGTGGCGACTCGTACAGTTGGGCTACGGTCCCAGAGGGCCCCGGGCCTACGTAGTAGTTGTAGAACAAATCTTTTTGTTGCTGGTAGCTGATTCGTCGCTTGCCTTGCCAACCATACCCGTAACCACCCGCCACGCATCCGCAACAACCGCAACCAGTAGGGCCGCATTGGCAACAATTGGGGTCGCATTCACAACAACCGCAGCCGTTGCAAGCACAACCACAGTCCCCGGTAGGATAACGGCTGCGGTAACCGCACGGCTTGCCAGTGCAACTCGAACGAACGGGGTGGTCGTCGTAAACCTGGTTGTGGTTGTAAGCCTGGGCGGCCTCGGCCGTGCCCAATCCGGCAGCAAGGATCAGGCAGGCAACCAGTCCAAGTAGGAGATTTCGCGACATGAGGTTTCCTCCTTCGTCATGCGCTGTGGTTTGGCAAGCAGGCGCAGGCTGAGGTGCGTGGCCAGGCTTGGTCCAGCGGGCGTTGGGTACAGAGAATTGGGTCTGGCAGGTGGGGTGGGAGGCCGGGACAGATAGACCGCGCCGACCGGTAAGGTCCATTTATGGTGTCGGTTGCGGTCGTGGGTAGGGGTGAGTCTTTGTTTATCGGATATCATGGGTGCAGCTATTGTGAGGCTCAACGGGTCCAAAACCCGTGTGTAAATGCGAGCAGATCACCGCTATAATCGGAAAAACCATTACAGATTTCCCATCATTTGCCGGGCGCGAGGGAGCCGCCATCCGCAGCTTCTCGCGGGTGGTCAAGGCAATCGTTTGTATTACGGGATAGCACATTGGCAGTTACCAAGAAGAAAGCGAAAGAGAAACCCACTGCTGCGACAACAAAAAGGCCAGCCAAGAAAACAAAAAGGCGGGGGAAGAAAAAGTTGCGCTCCAGCACACCCGCACGAGGCACCCATAGTGAGCTGAACGGTCGCGCTGCAGCGGCTTCGACAAGTCGACGCCGAGCTACTGCCAAGAGTATGGCAGCCAGCCAGCGTGACATTTCGGTGAGCGAGTTTTTCGCGAAGAATCGTCACCTGCTGGGATTCGACAACCCGCGCAAGGCGTTACTAACCACGGTCAAAGAGGCCGTCGATAATTCACTCGACGCGTGCGAAGAGGCAGGGATCCTCCCCGAGATTTGGGTCCATATCGAACAAACCGGTACCGATCGCTTTAAGGTCGGCGTGCAAGATAATGGCCCGGGGATTCTCAAAAAGCAAATCCCGCTGATCTTTGGCAAGCTCCTCTACGGATCAAAATTCCACCGCCTGCGACAAAGCCGAGGCCAGCAAGGTATTGGAATTAGCGCCGCTGGCATGTACGGTGTCCAAACGACTGGGAAGCCGGTGAAGATTATTTCGAAAGTGTCGACTCGCAAACCGGCGCACTATTATGAGATTCAAATTGACACCAAACGAAACAGGCCGCGGATTCTCAACGGGCGCGGCGAAGGAGTCGACATCCCGCCCGGGGCCAAGGGCGAGAAGTACATTCAAAAGCATGGCATCGAATGGGAAGAAGAGAATCATGGAACCCGTGTGACCATCGAACTGCAGGCCAAATTTGTGCGTGGTCGTGGCGGTGTCGATGAATATCTTGAGCAAACGGCGATCGCCAATCCGCACGTTACGCTGCACTATGTCGATTCGGATACCCGGAGCCGCAGTTACGAGCGATCGGTAACCATGCTTCCCAAGGAGCCGAAGGAAATCAAGCCACATCCGTATGGGGTCGAGTTAGGCCGCCTCGCTGCGATGGTTGAGGAAGCAGCTCCTGCGACAATTTCCCAGTTTTTGACCACCATGTTTTCGCGCGTGACCCCGGCCACGGCTCGACGGATTTGTCAGAACGCTAATGTCTCCACCCGTGCGAATACCCGCCGGATTGGCCGGCGTGAAGCCGACGCGATCTACCAGGCAATCCAGCAGACCAAAATACCGTCCCCCGCGACCGACTGCATCTGCCCGATCGGAGAGGAACTCATCCTCCAGGGGTTGCACCAGGTCGTACCGGGTGAGTTCTATGCAGCGGCCACCCGCCCACCGGCTGTTTATCGTGGTAATCCGTTCCAGATTGAAGTTGGTTTGGCCTACGGGGGGACCGCCCCCACACAAAATGTGACCATGGAATTGCTGCTCGAGTTGCTGGAAGAGACCGATACACGAACGATTCGGCAATTCTTGATTCATACGTTCAACGGGCTGGGCGCCGAAGGGGCCGACAAAATCGTCAAAGCCGCAGGTGTGAAAACAAGGCAAGCACCGGGCAAACTCAAGCCCAAAGAACGGGAAAAGCTCTTCGAGGCCATGCAGCATGTCAATGTTGCCGAAGGGCAGCAAATGGAGGTGTTGCGCTACGCCAACCGGGTTCCTTTGCAGTTTCAACAGGCAGCCTGTACGGTGACACAGACCGTTTTGGCTACCAATTGGCGCGGCTATGGATTAAGCCAGTCTCGCGGGGCGATGCCCAAAGGTCCCGTGACCGTCATGGTGCATATCGCCAGCGTGTGGGTCCCCTTCACGAGCGAAAGTAAAGAGGCCATTGCCAATTACCCGGAAATCCAGAAAGAAATCCGGCTCGGACTGCAGGGCGTGGGCCGCAAGCTGGGGATGTATCTGCGCCGCAGGCTTAAGGTCAAACAGCAAACCGATCGTCGCGAAGTCTTCCTCCGTTACCTCAAGGAGGTTTCGACCGCCGTCAGCGAGATCAACGGGGTGAAACAACAAGATCTCTATGACCAGCTCGTCAAGGTTGCCAGAAAACGCACGGCCGATGCCGATATGAAACTTGATGATCGTGGGCGACTTGTCGAGGAAGCAGTCAATATGAATCTTGGCGACAATGTGTTGATCGCCGACCCCGCCGATACGTCACGCCACATCAATCGGTCTTCCACAGAGGTCTCTGAAAACGATAACGAAGAATGATCTTACGCACAGTCGCTGGTATGCCAGGAAATACCCCTTCGCAGACAACGTCCAGGAAGTTCCAATCAGGGATGCCCTAAAGGTAACCCTGTTTTCAGAGGAGTTTCTCCTCCGGTTGGAAGGTTGCTGGTTAACTCGAGCAAAGCCATGCCCAAGAAAAAAATACGACGTAAAACCACTCAATCCAAAGCCAGGTTTTCTGCCCGCGACAAGCGCACCATGAGGAGCCTGAAGGTCCTGGCAGATGGTGTAGTTCGTGCGGCCAACGGGCGACGCGATCCGCATGTCGATATTCCGTCACGCACACTTTCGAATGTGCGGTACAGCCCACGCAAGAAAATCATCGAGATGGGCAACGGTAAAAACCGCCGCCAACTCTTTGATCTCTCGCAGGCCAAGGCCTACATGCGGACCATGCTCGTGGCGAGTGGCTGTAAACGACTTCTTGACGAGGGCAAGACAACCAGCTTGCGGGGTTTGTTCTACATGCTCAAACATACGATCGAGCATACGAAAGAAAACACCTTCGACGATCAGAACGAGTGTGACACCATCATCGAAGATGCCGAAGTGCTCCTCAATTCCATCCGAGAAGAATTGCACCTCTATGCCGAGAACCGTGGAGCGATGGTCGGCAACATTACGCTCATCGACAAAGGCGATGTCATCAATTGCAGCCGAATGGGCTCCGGTGGGTACGCGATTCCCTCGATCTGTGAGCCAGAGGTTATCGAACTCGACCGCCGCAAGTGTGATGCCAGGTTTATCCTGCATGTCGAAAAAGGAACGGTCTGGCAGCGGTTTAACGAAGATCGATTCTGGGAGCAGCATAACTGTATTCTGACGCATGGTAGCGGGCAGCCGCCACGGGGAGTTCGCCGGCTTCTCTACCGCTTGCACAACGAACTGAAGCTGCCCGTTTACTGCGTGCTCGATAACGATCCGTGGGGATACTACATCTACAGCGTGTTGAAGCAGGGGTCGATTAACCTGGCGTTTGAATCGCAACGAATGGCGATCCCCGATGCCAAATACCTCGGGCTGCGGAGTATCGATTTTGAGCGCTGCGATTTGTCCGACAGCGTGAAGATTGCCCTCTCCGATTCGGATCGAAAACGAGCAAAACAAGTTGCCAATTACCCGTGGTTTGAAAAGAAACGGCAGTGGCAGGGAGAGATCCAACAGATGCTCAAGAACGATTTCAAACTGGAAGTCGAGTCGTTGATTTCCAAAGACATCAGCTACGTGACCGAGGTCTATGTTCCCGAGCGTCTCGCAGCGCAGGATTGGTTGGATTAGTGGCTCACGACGGGACCTGCTGCGGTGCTTCACTCAAGCGACTCACCGCAGCACTTGCGAACCGAGCACCAGCAAGCCGATCACCACTGCCCCGATTGCCGCGACCAGGACCGCTCCGCTGGCGATGTTGAGCCCGTTGCGGATGTGAGGATCTTCCTCTTTGGTGATCGCCCTGGCGAGTTGTTCGAGGGCCGAATTGAACAACTCGGCTGCCATCACAACGACAATACAGAGAATCAGCAGGCACCACTCGGTACGGCTGATTCCAAGTATCCAGCCCGCAACCAAAACAGCCGATGCGGTAAAGATGTGAACCACAAAGCTGCTCTGTCCCGCTATCCCGACTGCGATTCCGCGGAAACCGCCGGCAAACTTGGCGGTCCAACTGTGGCGACGAGGTGGATCTTGGTTCGAGCCAGGCATCGATTCGAAGGGGCCTTGGGGGATTGACGGCATAGGTGCCCGGCAAACGTGGTTTCGCCTGGCAGCAACACTCCCTAACGGGGCATGAAAACGGAACTTGAAAGTTCTTTGCTTATCCGAAATTGGTTCGGTTTCTGCAAGGGATCACCCCAATTTTTTCCGGGTGAGACCGCCGAAGCGAGTCGCCCAACCGAGGTCCGTTGTGGTCGCCGCTCGTAGACGGAGGATGAAATCCCCAGACTCAAGCGGCAAATTCAGCCTGTGGCCCATTTTCGGCTGCGGTCCCTTGAGCCGCAACAACGCGTTTTTCAGCGAAAAGCAGCGACCACTCCCGGAGCCCGGTCGGAATGGGTGCTCTTGCGTTTCAGGGGCCCTGTTTCTGGTGAGCAGTCCCTGCGGGTTTGGTCACAGAAGCCCGCAGGCCTCGACCACGGTTGCCTCCATTCTCTGGATCGCCATGAGACTGGGCTGGCTGGACTGGGAAGTACTGGCCCGCATTTCTTGCTGAACGAACCAAAAGGTTTAAAATACAGGAATAATTCTGACAAAGATACCGGGGACAACATGCTCATTTTTCGAGGAGTGTTTTTGATGGTTTTCCACGTGCGTTATTTGTTTTTAGTCATCGTCGGGCAAATCGTATCGGTCGCTATGCTGCTGGAGCCATCGTCGGTCGCTGTTGCGGGAAACCGACTTTTTCCAGCAGGCCTGCCTCAATCGCAGTGGAAGCAATTCGACGCGGTGGGCTATGCCAATCCAGTGGCTGGCGTCATTTACCGGACCGGGCAGGACCTTGTTTGTGGACTGCCACTCGGGGCCGTCGACACCGGTTGCGTCGACCTCGAACTCGATGGCACGCTCGGGTACATGACCATCTACAACTCGCATGTCCCGCGACGCGGCAAAGTCGATTTACCGCTCTTGGGGCTGACAGTTGGTGACAAGGCATGGGTTTTGAGCACGCGGAAATTCGCCGGCGTGACCAGTGCCGAGAGCATCGACTACTGAGGGCACTTTCCGATTGTTGATTTGGAGTATCAAACGACGGCACCGGTCGACGTTGGTTTGCGGGCATGGGCACCTTTTATCGTGGGCGATGAGGCAATTTCGAACACTCCCGGTGCCGTGTTCGAGGTTCATCTCCGCAACCCGACCAAAACCGTGCAGCAGGGTTCGGTCGTGTTCAGCTTTCCAGGGCCAACCGGTGGGGAGTCGGGTTCGACGACCTATACCCACAAGCAACTTGACACTTCCCACGCCAAGGGCTGGCTGGTTGCCGGTAACAACGGTGAACTTGCGGTCGGTGTGATTGGCAGCACAACTCCGCGAGTGAGTGGCAGCTTGGGTGCTGATGGTGCTGCTTGGGGGAAAATTGCCCAGCAGCTTCCCGCCCACATCGATACCGATTCGGGAGCGTCGCTGGTGGTCGACTACGCGCTTCAGCCCGGCGCAAGCAAAGTGGTACGTTTTGTGGCTGCCTGGTATTTCCCAACCTGGAAGGGGGCGGGTACGAACGATTTTTTGACCGTTGACTGGCGTGACCAGAAGCAATGGTACACCCCCGACTATTCCAAACACACGCCGGAGGGTTCCGATGCAACCTACCACCACATGTTTGCGAGTCGTTATCACGATGCAGCCGAGGTTGCTGAACTGCTTGCCCGGGATCATGCCCAACTGCTTGGGCGGATCATCGGCTGGCAACAAGTGCTTTACCAGGAAGAGGAGATGCCGATTTGGCTCCAGGACTCGCTGGTCAATATTCTCCACCTCATCACCGAGTGTGGCATGTGGGCCCAGGCGGACGAGTCGATTGGCGACTGGTGCAAACCCGAGGACGGGGTTTTCGGGATGAATGAGAGTCCGCGCGACTGCCCGCAGATCGAGTGCATTCCCTGCAGTTTTTACGGCAATCAGCCACTGGTGTACTTTTATCCAAAGCTGGCGATGTCGACGATGCGGGCTTACATCAACTACATGACCTATGACGGTGCTGCTCCCTGGGTCTTTGGCGGTTGCACAGCCCGCGGCGAACCGAGTGGCGCCAGGAACGAACGGCACCTTCCCACGGCTGCTTGCGCCATGAACGTGCCTTGCCGCGGCTACCAAACGACGACCAACGGCATCAGCCTTGTGGCGATGGCCGACCGGCTATGGGTTTCGAGTGGTTACGACAAAGAGATTCTCAAAGAGCTTTACCCATGGGTCAAGAAGAACACCATCTACACCATGACGTTACGGGCCGAAGAGGGTCCCGACGGCGTGGTGAGCATGCCGACTGGCAACATTGGGACCGAGTGGTTTGAACATTGCCAGTGGAAGGGAATCGTGGCGCATGTAGGGGGGTTGCACCTTGCCCAACTGCGAATCGCCCAGCGGATGGCGGAGGAATCGGGTGACAAGAACTTTGCCACGATGTGCCGCATGTGGTTTGACGAAGGCAGCCAGTCGATGGAAAAACATCTCTGGAATGGTCGTTACCACATCAATTTCTTCGAGCCGTCGACTGGTGAGAAGTCGGATTTGATTTTCAGTTATCAGCTCGACGGGGAGTGGATCACCGACTTCCACGGACTTCCCTACTGTTTTCCGAAGGATCGGGTCGACACGGCATTGGCTACGATTCGCGAAGTCAACTCGCGTCACTCCGATATCGGCTTTCTCAGTTTTCTTAACGCTGACGGCTCTCCTGCCTCGGGTGGCGAAGGCGTCATGAAGATCTGGTACGACCCGTTTACCTTCTTCAATGCAGAACTTTTCATGCTGGCGATGAACTACATGTACGAGGGACAGACAGAATTCGGGTTGCCCCTCGCCCAGAAATGCATGAACAGCATTGTGTGCAAGCATCTCCACACCTGGGATATGCCCAACATGATCCGGGGTGATACCGGAGAGGTGACCTTTGGCAAGGACTACTACCAGATGCTGATGCTATGGTCGCTGCCGGCTGCAGTGAAGGGACAGGATATGGGTGGTCCAACCAGGGAGGGCGGTCTCGTTGCCCGCATGGTCGCGGCGGCAAACTGATCGTGTTGCCACGTGTGCCGGTAAGAGAGAGTGGTCCTGCAGACCAAACCGGTACGCAAGATTGGAGCTGAGTACCATCGCAGGCAGCGGTTTGTTATGGTGCCACCAGCGCTTCATGCGAATCGACTGGGAGGACAAAGATCTTGCCGTCACCGATCCGTCCGGTACGGGAAACCTCGACAATTTTGCGCACGATTTCTTCAACCCGCAGGTCGTCGACCCATAACGTGATTTCGACCTTGGGAATAAACGCGTGTGTGTATTCACTTTCGGCGTACTGGTCGAGATAACTCTTCTGCCGGCCAAATCCTTTCACTTCGCGAATGGATAACGCATCAAGCGGTGCCCGGCGAAGACTTTCCAGCAGGTCTTCGACCACGAACGGTTTTACGATCGCCACAATCTGTTTCATGAAAAGCTTTCAGTCTCGAACCTCCAGGCAACCGGATTGCCCCGGGGGTCATGGCCTCAGCTAAAGAAATTCTCGCCGAAGAGGTCGATTTTCGGACCGGTCTCGACTTCGATATCTCCATGCACCTTGGTCTGGCACGAAAGTCGCATGGCATCTTCGTGGCCGATATAGGCCAGGCAGGGTAACGGGTCGATGCCGCCAATAGTCACAGGCGTTGGTACCGGGCAGTGAAAACGTGTTTTTTCGACAAAGCCCATCGAGCTCGTGTTTTCCATTCCCTTCGTGATAAGCACTCGGCAGGTGCCACACTGGGCCCATCCCTTGCAATTGACGAACTTGTTCACACTCGCTCCCATACCGTTGAACCCCTGGTGCATGTTGATTCCAGCCTTGATGGCCTCGGATCGCAAATTGGCACCCTCAGGAACTTCGATTTCCTTGTTTTCCTTGATGAACTTGACAGTTGGCATCGCAGCCCTCGCTACAGTTTCAGGGGTTTGGCAACCCGGATTGTTTTGGAATGATGGTAATTCACGCGGCGGAATTGCCACTGGGTCAGGATGAAGATAAGTATGCCATATGGAGGGTTGCTGCGGAATCCCGGGTCGCCCGTGGACCGATTGCAGGAAGCTGTCGATTTTCGTAAGTTCAGCTTTGGTCTGTAAATTGAACCTACTCGATATGGAGAGCTGGTCATCATGGCCCGAGAACATTCCAAGTATCAGCAACGCGCCATCAAAAACTACTATCAAAATCGGGGGGCCATATCGCTGCAACGGCTCAGCGAACTGGTCACCGAGCTTTACCTGGCCGAAGGAAAACAACGCGAGCGGCAGTGGGAGTATATCGTGGGAGCCCTCCAGAAGCTGGAAATTCCCCCCACCCGCATTGAACATCTGCGCCAACAGGACGACCCCACATTGCTTGCCAACCTGGTCGAAGAACTCATGGCCAAGCAGTAAACCTGTGGTTTTGTACGTCGGTCGCGGCGGACCGCCGCTCTCCGGTCGTGCCCACGTGTCGATGATCGCGTGGAGGTCCTGGTTGATCAGCCTCGTTTTTGAAATGTCCGCACAGTGCTGTCTTATAGAAATGATGCTGCCTTGAGAAACGATCTCTTTTCGCGAGGTTTTCGGGATCCGCGAACCGATAGACAGGCAGGCAGCTGGTGGGGATGAACGGCGGGTCAGGCAACGTTACAATAAACCGCCACCTACGCAAGTATCCAAACTGAAAAACAAAAGTTGTGGGACATCTGAGCTGCCATGCAACAATATCTCGATCTCATGCGAAAAGTGCTCGACTCGGGAGTCGAGAAAGCCGATCGCACCGGCACTGGAACACGGAGTATTTTTGGACACCAAATGCGGTTTGACCTGGCAGACGGGTTTCCCCTTTTGACCACCAAGAAACTTCATCTGAAGTCGATCATTTGTGAATTGCTGTGGTTCATTCGCGGTGACACGGATCTGCAGTTCCTGCATGAGCACGGCGTGACGATTTGGGATGAGTGGGCCGACGAACAAGGTGAATTGGGTCCCGTGTATGGTCGCCAATGGCGTTGTTGGCCTGCGGCGAATGGCGAGACCATTGATCAACTTGCGGAGGTTGTCACGCGAATTCAGTCCGATCCCGACAGCCGCCGGCTGATTGTCAGTGCCTGGAACGTGGCCGATTTGTCGCAAATGGCCTTGCCTCCCTGCCACTTGTTGTTTCAATTTTACGTTGCCGACGACCGGCTTTCCTGTCAGCTCTACCAGCGGAGCGCCGATGTCTTCCTGGGGGTCCCGTTCAACATTGCTTCGTACGCGCTCTTGACGTTAATGATGGCCCAGGCGACAGGATTCAAACCGGGGGAGTTCATCCACACGTTGGGTGACGCACACTTGTATGAAAATCACCTGCAGCAATCCCAAGAGCAACTTTTGCGCACGCCACGTGCGTTGCCTGTGATTGAGCTCAATCCGAAGGTCACGTCGATTTTCGATTTCTGCTACGAGGACTTTCAGCTGGAGCATTATGATCCGCATCCACACATTGCTGCCCCGATTGCTGTCTGAGTGGCGTTGTGCCCGTCGGTGATCGGCGGGAAACGCACGAAACGGTTTGCAGAAGGTAACGCCCGCTTCCAACCGGTCACTGGTGCCATGATTCTCTCGATGATTGTTGCTGTTTCGGAGAATGGTGTCATCGGCCGCGGGGGCGATCTTCCCTGGCACCTTTCGGCCGATTTGCGACGGTTCAAATCGCTCACGATGGGGCACACCCTGGTGATGGGCCGCAAAACCTGGGAGTCGATCGGTCGGCCGTTGCCAGGGCGCAAAATAGTGGTCCTCTCACGCCAGGCGGACTATCGGGTCGAAGGGGCCAAGGTGGTGCCTGATCTCGACAAGGCGTGGCGGGTTGCAGGAATGTGTGGCGAGACAGAAGTTTTTGTGATTGGTGGCGCGGAGGTCTATCGCCAGGCCCTCTTGAAAGTCCAGCGCCTTTACCTGACACGCGTGCATGCAACGATCGAGGGCGACACCTGCTTGCCCGAAATCACGTGGGACAACTGGCAGCTACTTGAATCAGAGCGTCACGAAGCCGACGACAAGCACCAGTTCGCCTACAGCTTCCAGACATTTACGAGGATCGAGGATCGTGGCAAAACCGCTCAAACGATGTCCCTGGGCCATGGCCGGCAATGATCTCTACCAGGCATACCATGATCGTGAATGGGGGGTTCCCGTTCATGATGATCAAAAGCAGTTTGAGTTCCTCACTTTGGAAAGTGCCCAGGCAGGGTTGAGTTGGGCCACGATTCTCTACAAGCGGGAAGGGTACCGCAAAGCCTTTGCCGGCTTCGATCCCCAAAAAGTGGCCCGTTTTACCCGGCAGCGGGTTGAGCGATTAATTGCCAATCGTGCCGTCGTCCGCAATCGACTGAAGATCAATGCAGCCGTGACCAATGCCCAGGCGTTTCTCAAGGTTCAAGAGGAGTTTGGCAGCTTTGATGCTTACATCTGGCAATTTGTCGACGGCCATCCCCTCCAGAACCGGTGGCGCAAGCAAGCCGATGTGCCCGCCAGTTCGTTGGAATCGGAAAAACTCAGCAAGGATCTCAAGCAACGCGGGTTCAAGTTTGTGGGCAGCAGGATTGTGTATGCGCACATGCAGGCGGCGGGCCTGGTTAATGATCACCTCGCATGTTGCTTTCGCGATCGCCAGTGCCAACAGCTGGCCTTCAAAAACAAACCGCCCCGGGGTCAGTCGCTTTCGATCACTTCTTGAATCGATTGGGCACCCACGGCGAGCATCACGAGGCGGTCGAAACCAAGTGCCACGCCAGCGCAGTCGGGCAAACCACGCTCCATGGCCGCCAGCAGGCTCTCGGGCATCGGCAAAACCGTTTTTCCATGGATAGCGCGGGCTGCGTTGACTTGTTCCAGTCGAGCACGAAGTTCGACCGCATCGGTCAGTTCGTGATAACCGTTGGCGAGTTCGATCCCGTGATAGTAGAGCTCAAACCGCTCGGCAACGGGCGGCTCGTTCGGGGCAGGGCGGATCCCCGCCAGCGCTGCCTGGCTGGCCGGGAAATCATAGACGATTTCGGGTTCCGCCTGGCCAAGGTGCGGTTCAATTTGCTGTCCCAACAACAAGTTGAGCCAGGTATCTCGGTCCTGTGGTTCACCGGTATCCTGGAGGTTGGCCGGGCCCGAGGTGACCAGCCTGGCCAGCTCTTTGGTAGCGCAGGTGTGGGGGCAAATGCCGAGGTAGTTTTGAAACACCTCGGCATAACTTGTTTGGATCGCAGGGGGGGTATCCAAGAGTGCCTGGCAAAGTTCACCGAGCAGCCACATGCCGGCGCGCATGTCGTCCCCCACCCGGTACCACTCGACGATGGTGAACTCGGGATGGTGCAACCGCCCCCGTTCGTTGGCCCGAAATGACCGGGTGATCTGGAAAATTGCGGTAGCCCCGTCGGCCAGCAGTCGCTTCATGTGCAATTCTGGCGAAGCCTGCAGCCAGAGCAGATCTTGCTGGGATTGCGGACGACCAGGTTGGACGACCGGGATTGGATCGATGTGCAACTCGGGGATGACTTCCGGGGCTAGCAGGGGGGTATGGACCTCCACGAAGCCTCGTTTGAAGAAAAACTCGCGCACACCACGCAACAGATCACTACGTGCTTTGCGATGCCGGATTTCCATCGGGATTTAGCTGGTT
>Ga0315336_1002352_pt1 | contig 29341 bp, 23 predicted proteins | sample ASW5metaG_FD_204512 | JGI IMG/M metagenome (GOLD analysis project Ga0315336, IMG submission 204512) | Ammonia-oxidizing marine archaeal communities from Monterey Bay, California, United States - ASW #5 | ecosystem: Environmental > Aquatic > Marine > Intertidal zone | place: USA: California... | reverse complement strand
AACCAGTAATGAACTTCTTTTGCAGGTTTATTCGGATATTTGCGGGTTGGAAATAAAAGTCGCGGCTTCATCTCAAACCACAGCCTTGGGGGCAGCTATTCTTGGGGCCATGGCAGTAGGTTCAAAAGGGGGGGGCTTTGATTCTTATGAGGAGGCTATTGATAAAATGACTATGCCTGCTGAAAGAGTGTACAAACCGAATCCCCATAACCAAAGTGTTTATAGCGAGATATTTAAAAACTATGTTTTGTTACATGATTTTTTTGGTAGGGAAAATCCATCGTTGATGAAGAATTTAAAGCCCGTGATATGCTGACATATGGACTTTAGTTTATTACCTGCTTTATCCGGAATTTTGATATTTCGTTTTCAGAAATTTATCCCCACCCATTTATTTAGAGAATGCTTTAGCTGTTTTGTCTTGAAAGAATTATGAAAAATAAAATATTTGCTTTATCTATTATTCTGATCCTGACTTTAATATTGGGAGCACTTTTAAATATTAAAGCAACCACAAAACAAGGTATAAATTACCATATTACAGAAGTTGAATTACCTCTTTATCTTAAGCTGTTAAACTTTTATGATCGGCATTTTAACTATAAGTGGCTTGCAGAGCACATAACTAAAAAATTGGAGACGAAAGAGGAAAAAGTGTTCCGGCTGTTTCAATGGACTCATAAAACTATCCAGCCTCAACCAAAAAGCTTACCTGTAATGGATGACCATGTATGGAACGTTTATGTGAGAGGCTATGGAGTCAGCGATAATTTCCATGATTTGTTCACTACACTTTGTAATTATATCGGGGTGGATGCATTCTTTCTCAAACTTAATAGTAATGACTTCGAACCAGTTATAGAAATGTCATTTGTAAAAATTAAAAAAGGCTGGGTACTTTTTGATCCTCATAAAGGAATTTATTTTTTAAATAAAATGGGTGAGTGGGCCACAATCGAGGAAATTAATAATCAAAATTGGAAACTGGAAAAATTAAGCCCAACAGAAATTCCAGAATCTTTTTTCAAGCCATACTTAGATAAACTGCCAAGTATTGATAATATAGGTTTGAAGAGAGCTAATACTCAATCTCCAGTCAACCGTCTTTTGCTGGCAATTCAGCGAATAGGTTTTTAATATTAAACCCTTTCAGGTAACTAGTTATCTGGATAAATTATATATGCATTTTTAATAATTATTTCTTCTTCCCAAAGATTAAGTGAGGAAGAACCAATATTGAAGTCAGGAAGTTTATATGATCAAGGTTTCGCGCGGATGTCTTGGGAGTGAGGAGCTGGAAGAGGTTAAATCTGCTTTTGAATATGGATATTTTGGTTTGGCTTTCAAAGTCGAGGAGTTTGAGGAGGCGCTTAAAAGCTATTTTGGAGCTTCCTATGTGGTAGCTACAAATACTGGAACCACAGCTTTGCACCTTGCCTTGGACGGATTGGGGATAGGTCCTGGAGATGAGGTAATTGTTCCTTCTTTAACCTTCGTAGCGTCATTTCAGGCCATTTCAGCTACAGGCGCGAAGCCCGTATCCTGCGACGTTCACTCGGACACACTTCTTATGGATGTCGGGGATGTGGAGCGCAGATTAAGTGCTAAAACCAAAGCCGTTATGCCGGTTCATTATGCTGGAAACCCCTGTGATATGGATGCCTTATGCGAGTTGAGAGATAGACATGGTTTTCGTATCGTTGAGGACGCCGCCCATGCTTTTGGTTCTACCTACAAAGGAAAGAAAATAGGGGGATTTGGCGATATAGTTTGTTTCAGTTTTGACTCCATTAAAACTATTACTTGCGGGGAAGGTGGCGCTATCATTTGCCAGGATGAGAGCTTGGACAAATTACTCAGAAACAAAAGGCTCTTAGGGATGGAGCGGGAATCGCAAACTTCTTCTGCATGGAAAGAAAGAGGCTGGCGATACGATGTCACCCAGCAAGGGTTTCGCTACCATATGAGCAACATCAATGCGGCGATCGGATTAGTCCAATTGAAAAAGGCAGACCGCTTCATTACCAGGCGGAGAGAGATATGTCGAGCTTATGATAAGGCCTTTCAAGAGGTTTCTTGTATAAAGAAACTTCCCATTGATTATAATGTGGTTGCGCCGCATATTTATGTTGTACGGGTATTGGAAGGTCGGCGCGATGATTTGGGTCTGTTTTTGAAGGGTAGGGATATAGAAACCGGGGTAGCATATATCCCGAATCATTTTCATGCTTTTTATCGAGAGGAAGGTTTGTTGCTTCCGGAAACAGAGAAAGTGTTTGAAGAAATACTATCGTTACCTCTACATTTTGAAATTTCTGATGAGGACCTAAGGACAGTAATCGATAGTGTTCAAGACTTTTTTGCGGCCTAACTTCTTTAGAAATTCCCTAAAAGTTTAGCGGAAGTCTTTAAATTACATGGATGCGTCTGTTTCGTTGCAACGACCTAGCTTAATGCGCGAAAGTTATTAAATACTGCAGACTTGGGAAAAATTTCTCGGTTCAGTTATTTTGTTCTCACCTTGTTCCCGACCTCTATTTTTTCCCTTTATGCAAGTTGCGCTATGCGCTATCGGATAAGAAGTTTTATTAGTTAATTTTAAATGGAATGATTAAAAGCGAGAATTTTTGTGGCATATCCCAAAGTCAGTATTATCATGAACTGTTTGAATGGGGAGCAATATCTTAAGCAGGCCCTGGACAGTGTTTTTGAGCAAACCTATGATGATTGGGAAGTTATTTTTTTGGACAACGCATCGACGGATAATAGCGCCGCTATAGCGAAAAGTTATGGCGGGAGGGTGCGTTACTTTAAGAGCCAGATAACCTATCCGTTAGGAAAAGTGAGGAATTTGGCGATCAATGAAACCAAGGGAGATTTTATCGCGTTTTTGGATTGTGACGACATTTGGTTACCCCAAAAACTTGAAAAACAGGTGGCCCTCTTGGAAAAGGATTCTGAGGTTGCCCTTGTGTTTAGCGATATGATGGTTTTTGACGGCAGTAGGGATATTTATCAGTATTTGGGAAAACACAAGCCACAGCGAGGGAACATTTTTCGAGAACTTTTTGTAAATTATTTTATAGGGATAGTGTCAGTGGTAATAAGAAAATCAGCTGTCAAGGATATAGGCTGGTTTGATGAAAGGTTTGAAAATATAGAGGACGCGGATCTATTTCTCAGAATCGCCTATCTATTCAAATTAGATTATGTGGATGAGCCACTGGTTAAATGGCGCCTCCATGAAAAAAGTCAAACTTTTACAAAATATGGACTGTTTGCGGATGAATGGGATTTGTTGTTGGAAAAGCTGATAGGGCTTTATCCTGGTTTTAAAGCAAGCTATGCTAAGGAAATTAGAGGGCATGCTTCTAAAACAACTCAACTCAGAGTATTGGGCGAATGGCTCAATCATCGACCGATTAATGCGCGAAAGTTATTAAATACTGCAGACTTGGGAAAAATTTCTCGGTTCGGTTATTTAGTTCTCACTTTTTTTCCGACCTCTATTTTTTTCCCTTTGTGCAAGTTGCGCTATCGGATAAGAAGTTTCATTAGTTAATTTTAAAAAGATACTCCTTTGTAATTCATGACCAAGACTATCGACAAAATTATAAAGGATGTTCAAGAAATTCCTCCGTATTTATTTGAAGCGGGTTCTTTGAGGAGTTTAGGGGCGATCCTATTGCAGAAGCGGGTCACAGACAGTGATTATGCTTTATTTTTGATTGATCATTATTTTCAGGGCCACCTTGATAAGCTGGGCAGTCTTCCGGTGTGCAAACAAGATTGGATACATTTTGTTGATACCAAAAGCGAGCCCACAACGGATGATATAAACATTTTGAGGGATCGTCTTTTGGAATGTGATAAAGAAAGCCCCGTTGCAGTAATAGGTATCGGGGGTGGAGCTACTATGGATGTGGCCAAGGCACTATCCAATTTGTTGACCAATAAGGGAAATGCCGAGGATTACCAAGGTTGGGATTTAGTTAAAATTCCGGGAGTTTTTAAGGTTGGTATTCCCACAGTTTCTGGGACTGGTGCCGAGGCATCCCGCACATGTGTGATGATAAACCCCCGTAATGCGGTCAAGCTGGGAATGAACAGTGAACACACGGTTTTTGATCAGCTGATCCTTGATCCGGATTTAACTCGCACTGTTCCTTCGAACCAGTACTTTTATTCAGGTATGGATTCTTATATCCATTGTATGGAAATTTTAAACGGATCCCACAGGAGTTTGCTCGCGGATGAACTTTCTGTCCAAACTATGAAGTTATGCCGTGAAGTATTTTTCGATGATGATATGAAAAGCAGCTCTAATCGGGAAAAATTAATGATGGCATCTTTCCTGGGGGGGCTTGCTGTGGCAAATTCTTATGTGGGCGTCGTTCACCCATTTTCCGCTGGGCTCAGTGCAGTTCTTGGTGTTCACCATTGTATGGCAAATTGCATTACAATGACCGCGATGGAAGAGTTTTATCCGAAAGAGTTTGAGGAATTTATAAGCATGATTGAGAGGCAGAAAACGGATCTTCCGCAAGGGCTCTGTAATAACCTTGATCAGAATCAATACGAATCTTTGTATCAGGCCACCATTGTTCATGAAAAGCCACTGACCAATGCTTTGGGAAGTGATTTTAGAAATATCTTGACCAAAGAAAAAGTGAAAGAACTCTTCTTGCATATGTAGTGTTATGAAATTTAAAATTCCTTTTAGTGGGCGTCAGCATGAATACTCGGATGATGAGGTGAATGCAGTTGTGCATGCGATGAGAAATGCAGATCCTCTCACGCAGGGGAATTTTCTACATGAGTTTGAGAAAAAAATTTGCGATTATTTAGGAGTTGAAAATGCTTTTGCTGTTTGCAATGCGACGGCCGCCCTTGAAATGGCGGCGCAACTTTGTAGTTTTCAGGAGGGTGATGAAGTTGTTATCCCATCGCACACCTTTACATCCTCCGCCTATCCCTTCTTAAAAAAAGGCGCAGCGATTGTCTGGACTGACATTGATCCGCAATCACGAGTAGCTACAGCCCGAACCATTTCTGACTGTATAACACCTAGGACGAAAGCAATTGTGGTTCCCCATCTATATGGATATGGGGCTTATATGCCTGAAATAATGGATGTCGCCAAGAGTTATAAATTATTAGTGATCGAGGATGCCGCTCAAGCACTAGGTGTTGAGATAGATGGGAAAAAAGCTGGGACCTTTGGTGACTTTGGTGTGATTTCATTCCATTCTCATAAAAATATTTCCACTTTGGGTGAAGGTGGGGTGCTTGTGGTTCAGAATAATACAATCGCCGACCAAGTTCCAATGTTAAGGCATAATGGCCATTGTACCTTTCCGTTCGAGCGGAAAGATTACTGGATACCGGCCATGGGTAATGTCGATTTTCCAGAACTTGAGGGAGAAATCCTTTGGCCCAACAATTACTGTCTCGGGGAAGTCGAATGCGCGTTAGGTTTGAAACTGCTAGAAAGAATAGATGAGATCAATGGCCAAAAAAGAAAGCGGGCGCTTGATTTTATAACAGCGCTTTCAGAATTTCCGAATATAGAGTTCCATTGTGTTAAATCCGTACGCCATAATTACCACCTTTTGGCGGCAAAAATAAACAACAACCAAAGAGACAATTTTATTCGTAAGATGGCGACTGAGAAAGGGATTCAGTGCGTTGTTCAGTATTATCCTCTTAACAGATACGCTCTGTATCAGAAAGCAGGATTTGGAAGTGCCAATTGCCCCAATGCGGACCACTTTTTTGACAATATGGTTTCTTTTCCTTTTCATCACGGTTTAACAGAAGAGGACCTTGATTATATGGTTCAGTCGACCAAAGAAATTTTGGGAGGCTTGAGTAATTAAATGGAAACTGCCATTTTTATTCCAGCTATCAAAAAGAATGTTGCCTTCGCTGATGATTTGGTGAAGAAGCTTGCCGATAAAACTCTAATCCAAAGAGTAATTAATAAGGCTAGGAAAATTGTTCCTGAGCAATGCATATATGTTGTAACAGATTCAGAGGAAATCTGCTTAGCTTGCAAGCGAAATAATGTTCAGTATTATTATGATAAAGATTTATGGTTCTCCTCTCCTCATGTTGTAGACAATCTTGGATTTGTTCTCTCGCAATTTAGTGAAGACTACAAAGAGATAATTCTCCTTTCTCCCTACGCGCCGCTATTGGATGGAGAAGATATTCTAAGGGCCTTGGAAAAATTTAGATCGGAGAAGAACTGCGAACTTTTGATTCCAGTTAAAAAAGAAAAATCTCGAGCTTTCCAGCAAAATAAAATAGGTTTCAGGGAAATGTTGATAGGAGGTTCTGAACATGAGCTATTAATCGAATCCCAGGCATTTAAAATATTAAGCAGTTCTCTGGTCGCTAACGGATTTAAAGATAACAAAGTGAAACCATTTTCATATGAGTTGAATAATAATTTACTTGAAATAAGCAGTTATCAGGATTGGTGGGTTAGCGAAAAACTACTTAAAAGAAAGCGGATTGTTTTCAGGGTTAAGGGGGATCAACGAATTGGAATGGGGCATATATACAGAGCGCTTACACTGGCCCATGAGATCACCGACCATGAGGTGTATTTTATTTGTGATGAAAAAAGCCAGAAAGCTGTTGAACGCTTAGCCGGTGGTGATTATTGGATTGGAGTTTATAAAGAGACTGAGATGGTGGACCGCATTCTTGATTTGAAGCCTGATCTGGTAATCAATGACATCCTAAACACCAAGAAAAACTATGTCTTAAAGCTTCGTAACAATGGTATTAAGGTTGTTAATTTTGAGGATTTGGGGGCAGGGGCTAAACATTCGAACTTGACGATCAACGAGTTATATGACGCTCCCGAGTTTCAGGGAAAGAACACTTTATGGGGGATAAAATATTTTTTCCTTCGTGAAGAATTCAGCGAAGCCCGACCGAACCGTTTTAAAAATGAGGTGAATACTATTTTGGTCACCTTTGGAGCAGCCGATCCAAACGATTTTACACGAAAGATATTTAGAAATATTTTTTCCTATTGCACAAAAAAGAAAATAAAAATCGTTCTTGTCACGGGTGGCGGGTATCGCCATATTGAAAAATTGAAGAGCGAAATTCAAAATTTTCCTGAATCGCAGGTCCAATACGTGCATATAACTGGTGTTATATCTCATATGATGCAACAGTCGCAGATAGCCATTGCAGCCAACGGGAGGACGCCATATGAACTGGCGCATATGAATATTCCTTCAATTATTTTGAGTCATAACGAAAGAGAGCTAGGTCATTCCTTTGCCACAAGGGAACGAGGCTTTATTCCGTTAGGCCTGTATAAAGGTGCGAAAAAAGATGAAAAAATCCTTAGGGCCTTGAAAAAAATCGTAGAAAACTACGATTTTCGAAGGGAATGCTTTAACCGAATGAGACCTTTTCGCTTTCAAAAAAATAAAAAAAAGGTGTTGAAGTTTATTTATGAATTGTTGGAAAACTAATGGATGGTCATAAAAAAGGTAAGATTGTAGGTATTGTTCAAGCCCGTATGGGCTCCAGCCGGTTGCCTAATAAAAGTATGCTTTCTTTACATGGAGACCCTGTTGTCAAATGGGTTTTTCATAGAGCTGGCAAAGCTCGGTTGCTTAACGATCTGGTTTTTGCCATTCCCGCTGTTAAACGAGATGACCCATTGTCTGTTTTTTTAAAGGGACTTTCCGCTAATGTGTTTCGTGGAAGTGAGTTGGATTTAATCGATCGTTTTTATAATGCCGCAAAAGAATTGAAAGCCGATCATATTGTCAGGGTGACGGCAGACTGTCCTTTTGTTTCTGGGGAAGAAATTGATCATTTAATCGATTTTTATAATTCCGGAAAATATGATTATGCCTACAACCATATCCCTTTGAAAAATAATTATCCCGATGGAATAGGGGCAGAAATTATGTCGTTTGAGGTTTTAGAGAAATTACATCAAGAATCAACAGAGCCCTATGATCGAGAGCATGTATCAACATATATTAGGTCCCATCCCAAAATTTTCAAAATTGGCACTTTTGACCCAAAGGATCCGCGGCTCCATTTCCCTACGATCAGGGTGGATCTTGACACTCAACAGGATTATGAAAAACTATCAGAATTAAATGTGAACATAGATATGAACGCACATGAAATTATAACTGAAGCAAGGGCATTGGGATGGGTTTAGAATCTTTTATCGCAAATTTCCATTCCACAGGTGAGCCCATTAGAAGGCCATTTATTATCGCTGAAGCCGGGGTGAACCATGAAGGATCCATGGAACTTGCTAAACGGCTAATCAATGAGGCAAAAGAAGGCGGTGCCGATGCGATTAAATTTCAATCCTACAAAGCGGATACTTTGGCAAGCAAGAATTCACCTTCTTATTGGGATATAAGCAAGGAACCCACCACAAGCCAGCATGAATTGTTTAAAAAATACGACAAGTTCTGGAAGAAAGAATATGAAGAGCTTAAAAATTTCTGCGACAAAACCGGAATAGAGTTTCTGAGCACTCCGTTTGATATGGAGTCAGCCAATTTTTTAAATGATTTGATGGATGTGTTTAAGATTTCCTCATCGGATATAACAAACAAACCATTTATTCAATATATCTGCAAATTTGGCAGGCCTGTCATTTTATCTACCGGAGCGTCAAATCTGGATGAAATCCATGAAGCGGTTGGGTGGATCAAACCTACAGGTATTCCACTGGTCCTATTACACTGCGTTCTCAACTATCCCACCGAAGACTCCAACGCCAATCTGGCGATGATACTGCATCTTAAGAAAAGCTTCCCAGAAAAGCTAATCGGATACTCAGATCACACCCTGCCCGGCGACATGAAGAATATGGAGGTGGCTGTCCTTCTAGGAGCCTCAATTTTGGAAAAGCATTTTACCTATGACAAATCTCTTCCGGGAAATGACCATTATCATGCTATGGACAAAGGAGATTTGCGGAAGTTCAGCGAGAAACTGAATCGTTTGTTTGAGTTGCTGGGAAAGGATAAAAAACATTCTCTGCCCTCCGAGGAACTTGCCCGACTGAATGCCCGCCGGAGCCTTGTTGCCAAAAGAAGGCTTAAAGCCGGTCAGCAGATAAGCCTTGCGGACATCACCTGGAAACGTCCCGGAACTGGTATCAGTCCCAGGGAAATAGATAAGGTCCTTAAGTGCCAAGCCAATAAGGATCTTGCTGAAGATACTATCCTTCAATGGAGTGACTTGGTTGACTGATTTTTCGGGAGAAATAGACCGGTTCCTTCAAAGGCTTTTTCCGATATGCCGAAGTATCACCGGAAATGGGAATAGGAAAACATTGTCCATTCTTAATGAAATTGTTCACATAGTTCAATATGAAGTGCCTTCAGGTACACAAGTCTATGATTGGGTCATTCCTGATGAGTGGAATGTTCGGGATGCGTTGATCGCAACCCAGGATGGTCGTCGTATTATAGATTTTCAAGAAAATAATTTACATTTAATGAGTTATAGCGAACCCATTAATGCAAGTATGGATTGGAAAGAACTTGAACCGCATCTGTATACTCACCAAGAATTGCCAACTGCGATCCCATATCGAACTACTTATTATAAGCGTGATTGGGGTTTTTGTGTAACCCAACTCCAGTACGAAGAACTGGAGAATTTAAAAGAACCTTTTGATGTTGTGATAGATAGTAATTTCAAACACGGTTCGCTGACTTATGGGGAATGTTTATTGCCAGGTCGATCAACGCAAGAAATCTTGATCTCTTGCTATATTTGTCACCCTTCGATGGCGAATGATAATCTTAGCGGAATGTTGTTGACGGCTTTTCTGGCCCGACATCTAAAAAGCTTGAAAAATCGTTTTTGGTCGTATCGTATTGTTTTTGTTCCAGAGACTCTCGGGGCTATTACTTACTGCGAAGCCAACGAAAAAGCCATGAAAAAAATTGATGTCGGATTGGTAGTAACCACTGTGGGGGGGGCGGGGGAATTAGGATATAAGCAAAGTTGGCAGTCAGATCATTTAATCAACAAGATGATCGAAGAAGTTTTGAATGATGCGGATGAAAATTTTATCACCTACCCTTTTGATATTCATGGTAGCGATGAACGGCAATATTCCTCTCAAGAATTTCGTATAAATTGCGCAACAGTTTGCAAAGATCGTTATTATGAGTATCCCGAGTATCATACTTCGCTCGACAATCTGGATTTTGTGACAGGTGAGCAAATCAATCAAACTCTGCAAATTTATTTGGAACTCGTGGAAAAACTGGAAGAAGAAAATGACCCAAGCAAGCTAAAAATGAAAAAAGAGAAAAAAGAAAATTTTTTTTTAAAAAATGACATGGTTTACAAAAATCTTTTTTCACATTGCGAAGTAATGTTGTCCAAGCATGATTTGTACCCTGCTGCCGGAGGAAATTGGTTGCCCGAAGAAGGGCAAATGTCCGAATTAGATGTGATTTTATGGTTGTTGTTTTATTGTGATGGGAAGTCAACCCTTCAAGAAATTTCGAAAAAAATTAATGCCCCTTTAGATTTTTTACACAAAGTTGCAAATGTTTTAAAGAGTAAGGGCGTTTTAAAAGAGTTAAGTCATGGTTGATTTTAATCTTACTTCTGTTGAAGATGATGAAAAGTGGGATCAGTTTGTTGACCTAAGTCCGCAAGGTACCATATTTTCTTATTCAGATTATTTGGCAAAAGCAGGATGTAAATTTTTGCGGCAATATATATGTCGTGGCACCGAAAAAGTAGCAGGACTGGTTCTAGCTCTTTCTGATGATGGTAGCAGCTGCATTTTAAATGATCACATTATTTACAATGGAGTCTTGCTTTTATATCCGCACAAAAACCAAAATCATGTTCAAAAATTATCAGATGAATTTGCGATATTGTCGTATGTTTCTGAAGAACTTCCAAAAAGGTTTTCGAGGGTGGAAATTGCTCTTGCCCCACAGATAAAGGACCTAAGACCATTTTTATGGCATAATTATAAGGGTGAAGAAGCTCAGAAATGGAAACTAGACCTTAGATATACAAGCTATATAAATTTAAATGGAATAAATAGTATTTCAGAAGCTGAAATTGAGAATAATCTATTATTTAAAAATCTAGGAAAATCACGTCGCCAGGAAATTCGCTATGCAAGGAAGAATGGAGTTTTTGCCAAAACGTCCAAAGACTTTGGCCCTTTTCTTGAGCTTTATAAAAAAACCATGAATTCGCAAGAAATAAAATATTCAAGTGAGGATATTACTAATAAAAGAAATTTGTTGGAACATTTGCAGCAAATTGGAAGAGTAAAACAATTTATTATTGAAAACCTCAAGGGAGAAACTATTAGCTCGGCTATATTTTGTTTTGACAAAAAAAGAGCTTACTATCTTTTTGGGGGAAATCATCCTGATGCTAAATCAAGTTACTCCGGCACCATTGTTCTGTGGGATGCTTTTAAAGACTTAAATAAGTCTGGGATTGAGGAAGTGGATTTAGAAGGGGTAAATAGCCCAAATAGAGGGTGGTTTAAAATTAATATGGGTGGGAATCTACTACCATACTATCAGGTGTATTTTGGCAATTAGCTAATACAATGTGGCGATCTTTTTGATTGGATAATAAAATTCTTTTAGAGCAGAAGGAGAGATTTTTTCGCCTGAAAAAAATTAATCAAAGTGTTCTCAGCTAAATTACTGTTGGTATTTCACATATTCGCATCCAACTTTTTTTTGCAATGGGAAATAATTGAGAAAAGATAAATGGAAAAGAAATATACCCCCGTCAACAAAGGGCAATCTTTCGAGCTTGAGCCAGAAGAAAGGCTATTGGCTTTTACGGAAAAACTGGCAAGAGGGTGGGAGGAAGAGTATCGGGAATATAGAAAGCTCTGGGAGGAGTTACCCGGAATGGGCATTGTTAGAGATTATCCTCTGCTTGTAGATCTTGAAACAGTTTCCCGATGCAACTTGAAATGTCCTATGTGTCCTACTGTGACCGAAGAGTTTATTGAAAAAAGAATAGAGCCTTTCAAAAAAGGGCAAATGAAATTTGAGTTGATTGAAAAAATTATCAAGGAAGTAGTAGGCAAAATTTATTCTTTGCGATTAAGTTGGATTGGTGAACCCACGCTACACCCCCGATTGATTGATGCGGTCCGACTGGCTAAGCAAAGCGGCATTAAAGAAGTGTCATTCTTAACCAGCGGGTACAGGCTCGAAATGGATTATTTTCTTGAGCTGGTTGATGCAGGTGTTGATCTTATAACGGTATCTATTGATGGAATGGGGGAAACTTATAATCAAATTAGAAAACCAGTGAAGTTTGAGGAGACCTTAAAAAGATTGCAGGATATTTCTGATTTTAAAAGATCAAAGAATCTGGAAAAACCTGTGATCAAAATTCAGGGTGTGTGGCCCGCCATCAGAGAAAACCCGCAAGAGTTTTACAACACCTTTGCCCCAATTGTTGACCTGATTGCTTTTAATCCAATCATTGACTATTTGCACAATGATAAAAATATCATTTACGAAGATAACTTTGCTTGCCCTCAGCATTTTCAAAGAATTGTAATTGGATCAAATGGGAAAGCTGCAATGTGTAGTAGTGATGACTTTATGGATGTCGATATTGGCGATGCAGAAACTCAAACCATTCACGAAATGTGGCATGGCGATAAATTCAATCATGTAAGAAATCTTCATTCAAAGTCAAATGGTTTCAAAGGACTTAAGCCTTGCAAGAATTGTTTTTACCCTCGAAAAACAGAAGCTGATGAAGAAGCCGAAATAAATGGCAGGACCGTTAAGATTGAAAACTATATTAATCGCGCCCAAGTTGTGGGCCAATAAAGATAAATTTCCATTTTCGTTTTTGATGGGTCGCTAGTGAGGGTTCAGTGGGTCGCCAATTAGAGTTGTTACTTTGTCAAATTCATCAGAGAAGATACTGTATTTTAGTCGGCAACGGAACAACGGGTCTTTGTCTTGCTTTAAAAGCACATGGTTTGGCGGGTAAAAAAGTTGCCATTCCAAATGGTGTTTGCCCCCATGTGCCTCTTTCGGTGTACCTTGCAGGAGCCACCCCCATTTTCTTGGATATTACTAGGGAAAACCTTGGAATAAGCCTGAGTGAGTTAAAAAGGACAGCCGATGTAGCTGCTGTCATTGCGGTCCACGCATATGGTGTGCCATGTGAAATGGTTGAACTTGAGTCGTATTGTGCTGAGCAAGGGATAGTTGTTATTGAAGATATGGCGGTTGCCCAAGGTGCAGACATAAATTCTAGGCCAGTAGGGACCTATGGGTCCGTATCGGTAGTCAGTTTTGGTGCAGGCAAGGTGGTAGATGTGGGAGATGGTGGTGCGCTTCTTACGGATGATCTTCAATTATACAATGCAATGGCCGAGTTAAACTCGCGGCTTCCTCAATATGAAGACGGTTTTTTACAAAATATTTCTGATTTAATGGGTTACCATACTCAACTATATAATGAAGTTTATCTCGCACATCAATACCATCAACTGCCTGGTCTGTTTAAACAACGCGCGCTTATAACAGAGTCTTCTTTTCTTTATCAATTTGCGTCAAATAAACTAGAAAAAGATATTTACTTAAAACTCCAGGGTTTGCGGAAACTTATTGAGAGACGAAAGAATAATTTGCTTTTTATCTTTGAGAAATTAAATGGATTTGAAAACTTAGGGATCGGGTTGTTTAATTTTTCTGAGGGCTCGGTGCCATGGCGTTGTAATTTGCTTGTGGATGAAAACCGTGATCATCTTCTAAGGTTATTGCTAAAAGAAAAATTTAAGATTAGTAGCTGGTATCCATCGGTAGACCTGTTTTTTGAAAGACGATCACAGTCACTTGTCAACACGCCTGTTAGCGATGACATATCGAACAAAATTTTAAATGTTTGGATAAATGAAACTGTGGAGGAATCTTATCTTAATATGGTTTCTCAGCGTATAATTGATATCTGCTCCAGAGGCTTGCAGGCTTTGAATTAATAGGCCTTCCTTTTATAAATAATTCGCTAATGAATATTCTTTCCCTATATATAAATATGCCATCGAGTGTTTCACTTTTTGATGGTAAAAATGTTATTGCTGCGACTCACGAAGAACGTTTCACTCGAAAGAAAAATGATGAGGTTTTTCCTGCAAGGTCGATAGACTATTGTTTGTCGGAGGCAGGCATTAGAGCATCAGAGCTCGATGCTGTGGCTTTCGCTAGTCAGGTATGCTCTTTTGATGAATTAATTGTTAGAAAAAGTCAGTGGACGGTAGAGGATTATTTGAAAGAGCAGCATGAACGTTGGCGACCATATCTTTTAGAAGGTTCGATTGACCTTAAATCACTTTTGGATGTATTCCCTGATAAAGTTGATTTGGATATGTATCCTAGTGACTACTGGCGGGTAAATTATCAAAAAGAGGATCGTGCCGAAAACTTTAAGGGAGACCGCGCCAAAATCGTAGCAGATTATTTGGGCATCAATCCAGACAAGGTGCATTGTATAGAGCACCATCGTTGCCATGCCGCATATTCCTATTATGCATCCCCATTTCGAGGTGAGAAAATAATGGCGCTAACCGTAGATGCCTGGGGGGATGGCTTAAATGCTACAGTCGGTGTCTTTGATGAAGAGGGGAGTTATACCCGTCACTATGCTACTGATCAATGCTCCATTGCACGGTTTTATCGTTATATGACTCTGCTTTTAGGGATGAAGCCTAACCAGGATGAGTACAAGGTTATGGGTCTAGCTCCCTATGGGAAGGAGAAATATGGGGCAAAGGCTTTAGACGTTTTCCGAAACACGCTTTATGTAGAAGATACCGAATTTAAGTGGAAGGAAAAGCCAACAGATAGTTATTTCTGGTTTGTTGAACGACTTCAGGGTGTTCGTTTTGACAATCTTGCTTGGGCCTTGCAGACTTGGGTAGAGGAACTATTACTGGTATGGGTAAAAAATTGTATCGCAAAATATGGAATCAATAAGTTGGTATTTTCGGGTGGTGTCGCAATGAATATCAAGGCAATGGGTAAGATAGCATCGTTGCCTGAGGTTGAAGATCTGTTTGTTGGCGGATCAGCAAGCGATGAATCAATGGCTGTAAGCGCGGGTATATGTTTAGCTGAAGACCTTATCCGAGGTAAGGGAGAAAACTGGAACAGCAGTACCATTCATTCCCTGCCTAATCTTTACTTCGGCCCTGAAGCATCGCTTGATGATGAAGAAGCTCTTTTATCAAAGCTCGATTTGAGTTCCTATAGTGTTGAACTAGATCCTTCGCCACAACGAATTGCCGGTCTATTGAAGGAAGGAAAAATTCTTGGTCGTTGTGTAGGCCGCATGGAATTTGGTCAAAGGTCCTTAGGTAACCGGTCTATTCTTGCTGACCCAGGTGATTTACGTGTCAAGGATAAGATAAATGCAGCCATAAAAAACCGTGACTTCTGGATGCCATTTGCGCCCGTTGTGATGGACAAGTATGTTGATCAATATCTTGTAAATCCAAAAGGTATAAAATCACCATATATGACTATAGGGTTTGACACAACTAAAGAAGGTTATGAAGCAATGATAGCCGCCTGTCACCCGGCAGACCATACTGCAAGACCGCAGATTCTAGATCGGGAGTCAAATCCTAAGCTATATAAAATTTTGGAGTCCTTTGAGTCGCTGACGGGCTGCGGTGCGTTACTAAATACCAGCTTCAATCTGCATGGATACCCCATTGTCAACACGCCTGATGAAGCATTTGATGTGTTAGAACGTAGTGACTTAGACGGGCTTGTTCTAAATCATTCATTGATCCTAAGAAAATAAAATCGGATGAATAGAAAAGATTTTGATCCATATAAATTTAATGAACTGCTTTTCAAAAGTTATGATGGCTTGAGAACTAGCTATAGAATTTTGTATAAACCAAAATGAAACATTGGAAGTTTGTGCTTTCCCGTTTGTGGAAATACTTCAGCCTCTATTTTTTAAAACCATTTGATGCGGTTAATGATACCCTAACAGCCAGTTTATTGGGACGCTTCAATTGGTCTGGGAAATTCGTTGAGATTGGTGCGGGGGATGGGGTTTACAGCTACATCATGCATGGAGGTGATTTTCCGTTCTGGTTTGACCGCTATTTGCTGACTGATTTATCTCAAGATGATATATATGATACTCCTAGTCATAATATCCTACCCCGTGGCAAACCACTTGCCTTTCCGAGGATAGAAAAAGCCATTGATGCTAAGCAATCCCATGTGGCCAAGATAAAAGAAATTGGTTTTGCCGGTGAGGCCATTTGCGCTCCTTATGAAAACCTGCCTATTCTTTCTGAGTCTGTTGAGGCTGTTTTCTATTACACTCCGCATGGCTTGAAGGATCATGAGCAAGCTATTAGCGAGGCCTATCGCATTTTACGACCAGGCGGTCGGATGTTGATATTACTCTATGACCATCTCTTTAAAAAAGCATTTCTCTGCCATCGCCTTGCCCGCTTTTTCCCGGGTATTCTGGGGCGTTATTTCGAGCGTCTGGATAATGGCCGTTATGATGAAATTTCCAATCTGTCTAAATCACTTAAAAATTGGGATGAGTTTTTTTCCCGCTGTGGATTCAGTATCCAGAAATCTCATACAGGTCTAAGTTCCTTCGCCTGGAAGATCTATGACACTCAGACTCGTCCATTGCTCAAACCTTTGATTAGACTGTTTAATGTTTTTCCAAGACCGCTTCGTACTTTTTTCAAATTTATCTGGATGATACTTTGGTTTCCCATTCTTGTGATTTTTTACTTCTTATTCTCCAATGAATTCCTCAATGTCGATAAAAACAATTGCTACCTGGTTTATGAACTAAAAAAGTGACCCGCCTTATCCAGTTTTGTACAACTTTTAAATTTAGGGCTTCCATTGTCAGCAATAACACTCAAAGCACATTTGAAGGCCTTGAATATTAAAATAAATAATGAAAAAATAACGATACTATAATAAAATTTATGCATAAAGTTCTTTTTCTTTGTTAGACGCCGCGTAGCGGAACAAATCTACTGAATGGTCATCTGAGCGTTTATATGTTTCCTCTTGACCTCACCGTAAAACCCGGAACAAGGCAGAGCGTTTTTTTAAGGGATTTTTGCTTACGTAAGACGTACTTTTTTACCATAGAAATAAACATAAGGAGTTTATGAAGCGGTATTAAAGAGGGGCGAGGGGAGGTCATTAAACTTTCTTTAAATACCCCACCGCTTGCGGCGAGGGTTACTTATTCAGGAGTCGTTTTAATGAGTCAAAAAGTAAAAAGTTTCCTTTCCCCAATGGAAATTATAAAAAGAAAAGCTAAAGAACTGGGTTCAAATTATGTGGATCTGCAGGTCAAAAGAGCATTAGCTGATGCTGAAGAGGATAAAGTCCTGCGCTACCAGGAAGGAGCTCTAAATCAAGCTGTATGCGATAAATATTTAAGCTGCCCCAATTGTCACTCCAATTCTCCTTTGAAATATAGCAAAGAAAATATTTGTTGCCGTGAATGTGGATTTACCGCCGAGGTCAATTATGGAATTCCATGTCTGATCAAGAAGGGAGATAGGGGAGGACTCAGTCAAAAATTTTTACGGAGCGAACAAAAAGACATCGGGGAAATAATTCAAATTCCGCTCAAACCTTGGAGGCATGGTTTGTTAAGGGCATTTTTTGGTCAGGAGATTATTCATTTCCTGAATCTTTTATATTTTGCCTTCAAATTTAGTCTTAAAAATATTGTTTGCAAGAAAGTGCGTTGTGCTGATCTAGAAAAAGCTCTTGCAATAAAAGGTTTTTACAGGGGTTATTTTCAATTATATTTAAAAACAAGCGAAAAGATCCAATTTAGAAAGATGAAGAAATATATTCAGAAAGAGACTTTGGAAATAGGTTGCGGGGAATGCCAGGCGACCAATTTTATTTTTGAGGATACTGTGGATTCAATCACTTTTGGATGTGAATACTACATGGACGGCTATTTAAGCAATCAAGCATTTATCAATAAAGAAAGACACGAAAAATTACATCAGGTTATCGACTATCATATCGGGGGCAGTATTACCTCAATGCCGTTTCAATCCGGCGTGCTTGGTTCAGTGGTGATGGTTCATATAGTGGACCATATAGTACATGTTGATCAACTTTTTAAAGAAATAAACAGAATCTTAAAACCCGGCGGCTATCTGGTGATGACCAGTTATTCAAAAAAAGTCTTTGATCATCTGCCGAGTGTTAAATTAAGAAGTTTTTTTTCTAAAAAATGGGGCGCTGTTTACAAGGAGCGGCGGATTAAGAGACACTGTTGCTCAGGAGATCTGCTTAAAAACGATTTTGTATATAAAGCGACGGGGCAAAATCTATTGTCCATAAATGAATGGAAAGAACTGGCTTTGCGTTTTGGATTTGAATTAGCCGAATTTTCTTTCTTTGGAAAATACTTTAGTCATTTTATGGATATCGGAAAACGAGGCTATTATAATTCGCTGTTATTTAATAACTATATTCATTCGATCTTATCTGAAATGATTGAATATGAGAAAAAAAATCCTTTATCAGAAGAAGACGCGACTAATGTCATGCTTGTTTTCAAAAAACCCCTAGGATGATATAGCAAAGGTCCATATGAATAATGCAAATACTTACTGGGATAATATCCATGAACATGAGGTTGACTCTTCTTGGAAAAATTATCCTCCGGACCAGAATTATGGCCCTAACTAAAAAGCTTAAAGTTGGTGTTATTGGCCTAGGTCATTGGGGACCTAATATTATTAGAAGTCTTTCCGTTAACCGAAGATGTAGTGTCCAAGCGGTTTGTGACATTAGGGAGACCACTTTTCATAACATAGAAACCCTGGTTTCACCAGAATGCAGGAAGACACTTCTTTCAAGAGAGGTGATTGAAAGCCCAGATATCGATGCCGTTGTGATCGCGACCACCCCTTCTACCCACTTTGAATTAGTGAAACAGGCTCTTCATGCTGGAAAGCATATATTTTGCGAAAAACCGTTGACTTTAGATCCAAAAAAGGATCAGGAGCTTTGTGATTTAGCTAAAACCTCTAACTTAAAGCTTGTTGTTGGATACACTTTTTTATTCAACAACTCAGTGCGCAAACTAAAAGAGTTAATAGATAATGGTCGGATGGGGCAATTATATTACCTTACAGCAACCCGGACCCATATGGGCTTGGTGCGGGAAGATGCTAGTGTGGTTTGGGACTTGGCGCCTCACGATGTGGCTATTATGAATTATCTTTTAGACTCTGTTCCAGAACGTGTTTCGGCGGTAGGCGGACAACCCTTAGGCCTGGATGTTCCTGACGTAGCTTTTATAAATTTATTCTATCCCAATAAAATTTTGGCGCAAATTCACGTTAGCTGGGTTGATTCCAATAAAGAAAGGCTGGTGTGTGTTATCGGTAGTAAAGCCCGAGCTGTTTTTAATGATCTGGATAACCTTGAACCTGTTCGATTATTTGAAAAAGGAATAGGGGTGAGTTCCCATGTTCAACCCGATTACGGTGAGTTTAAATTTCTGCTTCGTGATGGTGATATTATCAGCCCCAAAATTCAACAACAAGAACCATTAAAAATGATTCTTGACTCCTTTGTTCGAGTGGTTTTGGAAGAGGGGGATAATATGACAGACGGCAATTTTGCCCGAAATGTTTCGAGTGCCATTGTTGCTGCTCAAAAATCAATTGAAAACTTTGGAGCCCCTCAGAAAGTGGAACCCTGAGTGAATGCATCGACCCCGCAAATAGGACAATATTGCACCATTGCTTCCGATGTTGAGTTTGGTTCGGGGGTTATTATTCATGGGTTCGCCAACCTATATGGTTGCCGGATTGGCGATAATTGCCGAATTGGAACCTTCGTTGAAATTCAAAAGGATGCGGTGTTGGGTAAGCGCATTCGAGTCCAGTCTCATTCCTTTATTTGCTCAGATGTCATTATTGAGGATGATGTTTTTATTGGGCACAATGTGTCATTTGTTAATGATCGGTATCCAACATCCGCCAAAGCGGATTCAGGTAAGTGGGAAGCTGAAGGGGTTCGGGTATGCAAGGGAGCCAGTATAGGAACCGGGGCCGTTATTCTTTGTGGTGTGGAAATTGGAGAAGGGGCGGTGGTGGGTGCTGGGAGCGTTGTCACGCAAAATATATCCGCACACAGCATCGCCGCGGGAGTGCCAGCTAAATTTATTCGCCAATTATCGTCAGGTGAAAAGTGGATAGGAGGGCAACCCTTTGAATCGTGATTCGCATAAAGATATTCCCTTCGTGGACCTTAAAATTCAATATGAGTATCACCGTGAAGCATTTGAAAAAGCTATTTTGGATACAGTTTCATCCACCCAATATATATTGGGCCCGGAAGTATCTCGTTTTGAAAAAAACTTTGCCAACTTTTTAGATGCCAGCGAAGTTATTGGAGTTGCCAGCGGAACAGATGCTTTGCGTTTGTCTTGCCAAGCTCTAGGTTTAGAGCAAGGGGATGAAGTGCTGGTACCGGCAAATACTTTTATTGCTACGATATTAGGTGTTTTTGAACTGGGTGCGCGTTTTATTCCTGTGGATATTGATCCCGAAACTTTCCTCATGGATTTGAAAGATGCCGAGCGCCGAGTCACATCTAAAACAAAAGGGATGATACCTGTACATCTTTATGGACAGGCTATGGATATGGTGGCAGTCCAAGACTTTGCAAAATGCCATAGCCTTTTTGTAATAGAGGATGCTTGTCAGGCTCATGGAGCCAAATGGAATGGTAAGCGGGTTGGAACTTTTGGTCAGGCAGGTTGTTTTAGCTTTTTCCCCAGTAAGAATCTAGGCGCGTTTGGTGATGGAGGAGCGGTGGCGGTCAATAGCCCCGCGATGATGGAAAAACTCCAGTTAATGCGTAATTATGGTTCTGTGCAGAAATACGTTCATGAAATTCCAGGTACAAATAGTCGTCTCGACTCCATTCAAGCAGCCGTGTTGAATGTTAAACTGAATTATTTAGAGGAATGGAATCGTAATAGATTTAAAGCGGCTTGTCGATATGGGAATGGGTTGGAAGGGGTAAATTCCGTGAAATCACCTCGTTTTGACCAGAATCTTTCAGAAAGGCATGTTTTTAACCTTTTTGTTGTTCGATGTGAACAACGTGAGAGCCTTCAAAATTTTTTATCCCAACGGGGCATCATGACTGGAGTACATTATCCCGTTCCCATACATCTGCATAAAGCCTTTTTTTCTAATGAGTTTTCTGAAGGCTCTTGCCCTGTGGCAGAAAAACTAGCCACAGAAATCATATCACTCCCTCTATTCCCAGAGATTACTGACGAACAGATTGACACGGTTCTGCAGGCCCTAAAAGAGTTTTAGTTTTATGGATTCTTCTTCGATAAGCATATCAGTGATAATGCCTGCTTTTAATGAGGAATCAAATATTCGAAGTGCGGTGCACCAGAATATAGAGACCTTTTCCTCTAAGGGGTTGGATTTTGAGATTATCATTATTGATGATAAGAGCTCCGATAGGACCCGGGAAATAGGGGACGAATTGGCTAAGGAATTCCCCCATGTCCGTTGCTTCTATCATGAAGAAAATCTAGGGCCAGGCGGAGCCTTCAAAACGGGGGTAATGCAATCCAATAAGGAATATATAATCTTTGTGCCTTTTGATAACCCCCTTACAGTTGAGGATATAGAGGTTTACCTGCCACGGGTGGGAAATTGTGATATTATAGTAGGGGTTAGAGTGGCTCGTGTAGGTTATTCTAAAATTGCCCGTTTTGCTTCTTTTTTTTATAATCGAATCTTGATTCCTCTAATGTTCAATATTGGAATATCCGACTTGAACTGGATTCAAATTTATCGTCGGAAGCATTTTTCGGATGGAACCTTAAAAATTTCAAATACACAGATTTTTTTCTTAGTAGAGATTTTGGTTCAAGCCAAAGAAAAACAGTTAATAATTGCTGAAGTTCCTTCTAAGATGAAAAGGCGTTTATATGGTACACCTACATGCGAACGTTTTTCAACCATGTGGGTTACTTTTTTTGATGCAGTGAAGTTTTTTATAAAAATTAACAAATAAAAGCGCTAACCCTCATAATTATAGTAATTATATATCTATGAAATGTATCCTGGTTGCAATTGGTTGGGAGAATATTGCTTTGCAAGCATTGTCAGCCATGCTGAAAAAGCAGGGTCATGAAGTCCATTTGGTTTACGACCAGGCTCTTTTTGACGACAAGAATTATTTGTCTATTCCCTGGATGGCAAAGTTGCTTGACCAGAAGGATTTAGTAATTCAACGGATAATTGAGCTGGAGCCGGATTTGGTTGGATTCCATGTGCAGGCCGTCCAATACCAAGAAATGCGGGATATGGCCGAAAAAATTAAGCAACACTACAATGTCCCGATCATTTTTGGTGGAATACACCCGCACTCAAGCCCCGATAACACTCTTTTGAAAGAAGATCCTGCCGTTGACATGATTTGCCTGAGTGAAGGAGAATATCCCCTTCTTGAACTTTGCAATAGTATTGATCAGGGGGAAATTGACTATTCTATAAAAAATATTTGGTTTCGTTTGGAGGACGGCTCCCTGATTAAAAACGAGACGCGTCCCCTGATAGAAAATATTGACGGCCTTCCAACAATCGATAAAGAGCTGTTTGATCCCCATGTTTCTTTAAAAAACTCGTATTTATCCACACCTTCTCGGGGTTGCCCTTTTGTTTGTAATTTCTGTTCTCTTTCTTTTTTGGGTGCCGAAGCTAAAAGATTGGGAGGGCCCAGAGTCCGAGAACGATCTGTTGACTCCCTGATTAAGGAGGTAAAAGAACATGTGACCCAATACCAATCTGACTGGGTTGATTTCCGGCAGCCGGTTATGGCCTCTAGCAAAAACTGGACCGTTGAATTTTTCGGTAAATATAAAGAAGAAATAGGTCTTCCTTTCAGGTGTTTTACTCATCCCTATCTAGTAAATGAGACGGCAATTCAGGCTTTGCGAGATGCAGATTGTTTTGCTATTCAAATGGGTGTGGAATGTTGGGATGAGGAGGTTCGCAACGTTATAATAAATCGAGCTGAAAGCAATGAGGATATTAAAAATGCCTGCCAGACTTTTGAGAAAGTGGGGCAGCCTTATGCCTTGGATTACATTTTGGGTCTGCCTCGGGCACCTGTAAAACTACCCGATGGATCTACACGCCCTATGACTCCGGAGGAGACCTTGGAGTCTTATAAAATTGAATTATTGGGTTTTGCCGAATTTGTTGCCGACCTAAAGTATTGCTATCGGATTGCTCCATTTATGATCCAGTACATGCCGGGAACGAATCTTATAGAGCATGGGTTGGCAGCAGGGGACTTGAGTAACGAAGAAATTGATCGTATTAAAGAAGGCCTTCATGGCAATTATATGGCTGAAGGATCAGTTTCTATAGCACCTAAAAAATTACGTCTTCTTCAAGGATATCGCGTCTTGCTAAGGGCTATGAGTTTTTTGTCCCCACGGTCAAAAAAGCTGCTCCTGAAATTGAAGCTCTATAAAATTTCCTGGATGGCTCCCTTTAGGTTGTTTATATCTATTCTGGACCTGATGATAGCAGCCCGTGATATCGATGCCACCACCTATGTAAAACATTATTGGTGGTGGTTTAAAAAGCGATTTGATAAAAACTATCATCTTTATATGTTTAAGAAACGTAAGAAATACGAAGTGCTCTCTAAGAGCTTTGAACTGCAGAAGGATGGTGTGCTTGGCACAAAAACCAAGAATGGTTGGGATCCTGCGCTCTTAAAACAAAACAATGATGGTGAGGTCTCAGATAAAACGTTAGAGATGGCTACATTGGTGCCGAATTGAACTGCTAAAGTTAGCCAAATCGGATAATTAAAATATAAATTGATTTTGACTTACTATACTTGCCGAAAAATTTACAATGGATAATTTCACAATTTTCACGGAAAAAGATTCTCCCTACTGGCCCTCGATATTACCTGATAAGGGTCCTGATTGCAAAATCAGCAAGGGTCCTTTAACTATAAAACGAATTGCCCTGGTAAGACCGGGAGATTATCCAGAAGGTCTTATAGTTCCCTTGGCTTTGATTTATTTGACAAGCTATTTAAGAGAAAAAATCCCTGGGGTTGAGTGTATAGTTATAGATGCACCCCTTGATGATTTGGATGACAGAGAAGTGGCCAGGAGAGTAAATGATTTTAATCCCGATCTGGTGGGTTTAACAGGCCTCACATACCACACCCCATATGTCAAATCCGTAGCAAGAGAAATTAAAAAGCTCCTTCCTGAAGTACCTATAGTTGCGGGAGGAGCAGGCGTTTCTTCTGATCCGGCTGATGTCCTACAAGAAAAGGCTATAGACTTTGGCGTCCTTGGAGAAGGTGAGGATGTTTTTTTTGCTTTGATTAAAATTCTGGAGGCTGGTAAAGATCATAACGAGCTGAATAGCGTAGCATATAGAAATGCTGATGGAAAAGTAGTTTGGAATAAAGATCATCCGCTAATTCAGGATCCTGATAGCATTCCGTTTCCAGCTTATGACCTGCTTGAAGTGGAAAAGTACTTTGCTAGTCCTAAACGCACAGCTCAATCTCCGGTTTATATTTCAAAACGAATTCTTCCAATCCTGACTTCCAGAGGGTGCCCGCTGAAATGCATATTTTGTCATGACACGCTAGGAAAAACCTTTCGCCATCGAAGCCCGGATAATATTGTAAATGAAATTATCTGGCTCCAAAAAACCTACGATTTTCAAGAGCTGGAAATTATAGATGATATATTTAACTTTGATATCAGACACGCAAAAATAGTATTTAAAAAATTGATAGAAGCGGATCTTGGGATTAAAATCGCCTTCCCTAATGGCATAAAATATGAAATGGTGGATGAAGAGTTTTTGGATTTATTTAAACGCGCCGGAGGTTACCGAATTGCATTTGGAATTGAAAGTGCTGATCCTGAAGGCCAAAAAATTGTTAGAAAAAAAACAGATGTTGTTCGATTGACTAAAGTTATAAATCAAGCTGACAAAATGGGGTTTTTTACAAGTGGTTTTTTTCAGTTGGGACTTCCTGGCGAAACTAAAGAACAAATGATGAATACCGTTAATTTTGTTCTTAATTCCAGGTTACATACAGCCATGTTTCATTTGACCACTCCATTTCCGGGAACACCTATGTATGAAGAGCACGTCCGAAATAAAATTGAATCAGGGGAATATAATGGAAGTCGGGAACAATATGAAGCGGAACTGAAGAAAAAAGTTAATTTCGTAGGGGCAAGGGAACTGTCGTTAAACTTAAGTGCCGTTAGTGATCAAGAATTACTGCAGATAAAAAAAACAGCCTTTAGGAAATTTTATTTTAACCCCAGAAGAATGCTTAGTATTTGGAAAGTTTACCCTGTCAAAAAAAGATTGTTTACTAACTTTATCAACGTGCTTTCAGAAATGTTCCTCAATAAATGGATTATCCAAACTTAATTCCTTCCTCGCTTAGACTGAAAATAAATTCCAAGCTCGAACACTTACAAGATTTGTAAAATAATCTATGTTTGAATTCAACTCGCAGGATTACCAAAATTTTGCATACGGAATTGTTTCCAAGAAAATTTTGGCCCGGAAAAAACAACATGTCTTTACCCTCTGGGATGAAGAATTAATCCTGTTTTGGAATTATGGTGAGGTACGTTGTTTTAAAAATGCCTGCGCCCATTCTGGCCTTCCTCTCAGCCATGGAAAAATAGTAAATGATCAGGTTCACTGCGGTTTTCACGGATGGCAATACAATCTCTCGGATGGGTCCTTAGTTAAAGCGCCTTACGCTAAAAAGATGCCCAAATGCGCACTAAAAGGGCACAAAGCTTTTGTGAAGGGTGGAATCGTCTTTGTTTATCCTGGAGAGGAAAAGTATTTTGAAAAGGCCCAGGAATATATCCTTGATGATATGCTTGATAATCCAGCCAGCTTCTGGATAGAATATGAAACTCCCTTTTACCTTGCTATGAATAGCTCCTTCGATTATCCGCACCATGCTTTTCATTCTTTATTTTATTCTATTTATGGTTTGTACCGATCCATTTATGGGAAAAAGAATCCTCTTTTAACCACTTATAGTCCTATTATGCTTGAGGAAACTGAAAGTTTTTTCAAGTTCAAAATACCTGAAAACGGTGTCGAAATCACCGCATATCCTTTTTGCAGTCAATACAACGATCTGGTCAGCTCGAATAAGTGGCAAATGTTTATCTCGCCTATCAGCCCGACCAAGAGTCGCTACCTCATAAATGTTCAATCACTTTCGGGTAATCTCTTATACCGGGCCCTTACTTATTTATTCTTTCACACTATTATTCGTCATGTGGCTGCGGCTGAGGACAAAGTATGGTTGAAAGCCAGTTATCAAAACTGGCAAAGCGGAGAAAATCTAAACCTTTGCGATCATGACTTTGGTCTTAAAAATTACCTTAGAAAGTTTTTTATCGGCTCCCCAAAGTCTAATTGAAATACTTTTCATACTACACTGAAACGCCCCTTATAAACCGGCGCGCCGCGTTTGGGAGACAGTTTTGAAGCAACCAGATATACAATCAAGTAACTTTATAACTCTACAGTTAGAGAATCAAGGCGCTTCAACCAAGGCCTTTTTTTATTTCCTGCTTTTTTCATCGTTTTTTCACCTGGAAAAAATCCTGCTGGGTCCCTACGCCCCGATACGAATGCATGACTCCTTTGCAACTCAATTGCCGAGATATCTCGATGTAGTCCGCTTACTTAAACAATATGGAACTTTTTTCTGGTATCCAAATGTGGCTGGCGGGGGACCCGTATACTCCGATCATTTCGGGGTTACCTATATCCTAAACTTTTTATCAATGATCACACCCCTTTGGTTCGTTCAAGATTTTATTACTATTTTATTAATGACCATTGCGGGCTTTGGAATGTATTGGTTTTTACGTATGTTCTTTAGTTACCCAAACAGTTTTGCCCTTGCGGGAGGCTTTCTTTTTGCCCTCAACTCGCAACTCCAGCAGCAAGGCACCATTCACCAAGTTTATACCTTTGCATTTCCATTGACTTTTACCCTGCTCCATTATCTTCCCCATAATGAGGAGCGGAAACCAGGCCTTGTTTTACGCGTCATATCACTTTTATTGATCGCGTGGCTGTCCTATCCTATCTTGACGCCACCTTTTATGATTCTTCATTTCATTGTTTTACTATTTGTTGGGTTAAGGCACAGAGATAGGATTTGCCCCTGGCTTCAGCAGTTTTCATTGTTTTGGATTGGTTATTTTTGTCTATGCCAGCCGACACTTCACACTCTATTGGATTATCAACCTTTCTTGAACCGCAATTTCTCTGAACTCGGCCTAGTTGAAGTTTATACCGAGGGACTTACACATCGCATGAGTGCGTTGAGCGCTAAATTACAAATCATTTCCGCAAATACCTTTCTGTTTCCTGTATTAATTGGCAGCACTGTATTACTTTTCTTTTCTCGTGAAGTCCGGAGAAATTTTTACCTTTGGGTTGTTACTATATTTTTGTTGTGGCCTTTTTTATTAGTAGATGAAACTGATATGTATAAGCGATTATTTTCAGACACTATTCTCCAAAAAGTGGATTTGAATTGGCTCAGGCTCATTATTCCTTTTACAGCAACACTATATGCTCTGTCTGCAATTTATTCTTTACGCGATCAAACTCCACGAATTAAGCTCTTCTTTTCACTTATAGCTTTTGGAGCCTTGTATTTTTTCTTTATCCATCAACCGCATACCGTCTTGGGGCACGGCTCTCGCTTGTTAGTTTTGATGATCATCAATTTCCTTATTTTAGCTGGTGTTCTGCTCTATTCATTTATAAAGCCTATGCCATTTTCTCTTTTTCTGAATTTTAGTAATAGAAAACGGGTTTTACTTCTTTTCCTGATCGTAACCCTTGTATCCGGAATCCTTTTAACAGTAAAGTTTCTAAGGTTTCATCAATATGATAATAAAATATATAAGAGGCATTTTGACAGTTATCCAGCCCTGAGAGATTTGCACAGTGAAACGAAACGGGAACCCTTTCGTGTCGGGGTCGTTGGCGCCCGGCCAGCCCTTGCCGGGTTTTATGGTTTGGAAACCCTAGGTGGACATGCGCCAGCTTTTAATCTTTATTACAAAGATTATTTTAGGCTTATTATATCTCCTTACTTGGACCGCAATCCTGTCACAAAGGAATTTTTTAAAAACCAGGAGAATAGGCTTTGGCTGCAGGCAAATCGTTTTATAAATCATCCTGAATTCAAATACAAGTTGATACCAAAGGCTGAGGATTTCAATTTTCCGTTACTATTGGCGGCAAATGTGAAATATTTGATTTCCTATAGGCCTATTGTTGGAATGGGGAAGCACGCCCTATCGGTGCAAACAGAAGATGGTGAATGGTATGGGGAGAGCCAAATTTGGAATGAAGGGCTATGGGAGTTTATGGATCGGTTGGTTTCCAGATTTGAAGCCCTCAACATAGGCCCTGTTGGAAGACAAAGGGAACCCATGCAGCTTTTTATCTATGAGCTAAAAAATTATGTCCCTAGGGCCTATCTGGCGTCCAATATTACCGTTCTTCCGACACGGGAAAAGGTTTTGGAAACCTTGAAAGATCAAAATATTACTGTTTTAAGAAATACCGCCTATTTAGCAAAAGAGGACGTTGATTTTCCTGAAAGCGTTCTCCTGTCAAATAATAATTTAAATAGTGATAATAATTCCATTAGGATCTCAAATTATGAACCTGATCGTATTTCTATTTCAATCACGGTTGACTCTCCCAAAATGGTGGTTATTACGAATAATTACTATCAAAAATGGAAAGCCACTATCAACGGCACAGATACACAAATATTAAGAGTCAATCATGCTTTTCAGGGAGTAAACATTCCCCAGGCAGGGCAGTTTAAACTTGAACTAACTTATTCTGAGCCAAAACTGGATGTCGCATTTTTAATCATGCCTTTGGGACTAATTTTTATTTTTTTATCTGTCTATGTTGAGCGACCTCATATAGTATTTAAAAATTACAAAGATTCTCAAGGATAGTAAAGTTAACTTGAAGCTATTTTTTGCTGATTTGGCTTAAATTGACAAAGCGATGAATAGAAAAGATTTTGATCCATATAAATTTAATGAACTGCTTTTCAAAAGTTATGATGGCTTGAGAACTAGCTATAGAATTTTGTATAAACCAAAATGAAACATTGGAAGTTTGTGCTTTCCC
>Ga0315336_1002351_pt1 | contig 29345 bp, 28 predicted proteins | sample ASW5metaG_FD_204512 | JGI IMG/M metagenome (GOLD analysis project Ga0315336, IMG submission 204512) | Ammonia-oxidizing marine archaeal communities from Monterey Bay, California, United States - ASW #5 | ecosystem: Environmental > Aquatic > Marine > Intertidal zone | place: USA: California... | reverse complement strand
AGGCTGCTAGACTACGAACCCAATAACTACACTTATAACCACTTCATGCGTATCGCGTTCTCCATCCTTATCCTGCTCAGCGCGGGGTGCACGCAGTTTGCGCAGCAGGAAACACTGCAGGACCTGCGGCAGGAGCTCGAGTCCATGCAGGCGGCCATCGACACCAATCACGATCAGATGGCAAAGCTGAATGCCCGAGCGCAAAGCGAAACCACCGCCGCCGCCGCGCTCGACGAACAGCTTGTGCAACTGGACGAAAGCATTGGGGAATTGGGCGAAACGATTCGCGCCCAGTGCGCCAACCAGACACCGCCCGATCGCCCCGAATGTGAACCGACCGCACCCCCGGTGGTGATGGCGAGCGACGACAAAATGGTGCTGGGCGAGATTGAGCGTGTGTGGATCGACCCACCAGGCATAAGCGTCGAGGCACGCATCGATACGGGCGCCAGCTCCAGCTCGTTGCACGGAAGCAACATTACCCGCTTTGAACGTGACGGCGACGATTGGGTGCGCTTCGACATAGGCGACGAGGAACAAAGTACAACACTTGAGCGGCCGGTGACAAAATTTGTGCGGGTCTACCAACAGGCCGATCGCAGCGGCTCGAGACGCCCGGTGGTCGAACTGCGACTGTACCTGGGAAATGTCAAAGACACCTTTGAATTCACCCTGGCGGACCGCAGCCACCTGCAACAAGAGGTGATTCTCGGGCGCAATTTCCTCACGGATATCGCATTGGTGGATGTAGGCCGCAAGTTCGTCCAGCCTGATTCGCAGCCAGACGAACAGTAGAGACCCCACCCCTCCACATGAATCAAAGCGGCCCTTTTCTGTTCCTGGTGTTGTTGCTCATGCTGGCGGGCTTTGGCGCCGCCCAGTTGCGACATCAGACCTACAACATCCCGTGGTTGCCCGGTTCCGAGACTGAAATCTGGCAGGTTGAAGCGCGCATAGAATTCGACGCACGCGGCGACGCCAGCCAGGTTTACCTAACATTGCCGCCCGAGCAACAGGGTTTTGCCGTGGTCAGCGAAGCCGCGGCCTCTTCTGGATGGGGTTTTGCCATCGAGTCCGACCAGGTGCAAAGACGCGCGCACTGGACCCAACGTCAGGCCCAGGGTCGGCAAGTGCTATTTTATAAGCTCGACATCGCGGTCAGCGCCGCAGATACCTGGACCCTGCCACCACCCCAAGACAGCCAGAGCGTCATCTGGGACGAGCCATACCAAACTGCCGTCAGTCACCTGCTGCAAACTATCGTACCTATCACCGCAGATGCCCACACGCTGACCACACAACTCATCCAGGCATTGAACCGGACCCCTCCGGATCAGAACATTTCTCTGCTCACCTCAGCCTACCAACGCACCAATCTGTTGCGGCGCGTGTTGCAGACCGCGGGCATACCGGCACGGGGCGTTCAGGTCCTGGAGCTCGAAGATGGCCGCCGCCGGCAGAGCCTGGCGGAGTATCTGCAGGTGTGGGACGGCAGTTTCTGGCGCTTGTACGACCCGGTGTCTGGCGAGGTCACCGAGCGCGGCAGCTTGCTGTTATGGCAAACCGGTACCCCCGGCGTGCTGGAGGTATTGGGCGGCACCAACAGCCGGGTATCGTTTTCCATTTTGAGCCAGACGCGTTCGGCGCTGTTGCTGGCCCAGGATCAGGCCGACGACCTGGCGTTGTCTCTGTATAACCTGCCCATCGCAGAACAGAGCATGTTCAAACTGATCATGTTGTTGCCGGTCGGCGCTCTGGTCGTGGTATTGCTGCGCATTCTGATCGGCATCCGCACGTCGGGAACGTTCATGCCAGTGCTGATCGCGCTTGCGTTCCTGCAAACAGATCTGCTGCCTGGTCTGGCCAGCTTCATCATCGTGGTCGCCATCGGCCTGTCGATACGCTCGTATCTATCGGCGCTCAACCTGCTGCTGGTGGCGCGTATTGCGACCCTGGTGGTGCTGGTGATCGCGATCATCTCCATGTTCAGCATCATCAGCTATCGCCTGGGCTTGATTCAGGGTCTGACCATCACATTTTTCCCCATGATTATCCTGGCGTGGACCATAGAGCGGCTGTCCATCACGTGGGAAGAAGAAGGTCCGAAAGAGGTGTTCCTGCAAGGTGGCGGCAGCCTGTTTTCCGCGGTGCTGGCGTTTCTGTTGATGGATACCGCCATCGTTGAGCACCTGACATTCAACTTTCCAGAACTGCACCTGGTGCTACTCGGGATTATCCTGCTTGCCGGCCGCTACACCGGTTACCGCCTGTTCGAGCTCAAACGTTTCGGAGCGTTGAGCAATTGAGCAGCTGGATAAACCCGGTCCGCCTGAGGGGCCGTGGCATATTGGGCATGAACCGGCGCAATATCGGCTACATCAGCCGCTATAACCAGCGCCGCTACTACCCACTGGTAGACAACAAACTCACCACCAAGCTCATAGCCCAGGAAGCTGGGCTGGCGGTGCCGCATCTCATCAGCGTGGTACGTACCCAGCACGAAGTGGAAGCCGTGGAAGAGCAGCTCAAGGGGTTGCGCGAATTCGTGGCCAAGCCGGCGCAAGGCAGCGGCGGCAAGGGCATCCTGGTGATCGTTGACGAGGACGAAGACAGCTACAGAAAAGCCAGCGGCGACCTGGTATCAATCAGCGAGGTCAAGCGCCACCTGACCAACACCCTGAGCGGTTTGCACTCATTGGGCGGACGCACAGACGTCGCCTTTCTGGAAACCCTGGTGCGCGTAGACCCCATGTTCGACCCATTCAGCCACGAAGGTGTGCCAGATATCCGTCTGATCGTTTTCCAGGGCGTGCCGGTGATGGGCATGTTACGCCTGGCGACCCGTGCATCGGATGGCAAGGCCAACCTCCACCAGGGCGCCATTGGCGTGGGCCTGGACATCGCGACCGGCCATGCCATCAGGGCAGTGCAGCACAACCAACTGGTTAGCCATCATCCTGATACCGGCGCGGATCTGTCCGAGATCAGTATCCCGGGGTGGGAGGCGCTGCTGCACCTTGCCACCCGTTGCTACGAAGTTACCGAACTGGGCTACCTGGGCTGCGACATTGTGATCGACCGCAATCGCGGGCCGTTGATACTTGAGCTGAACGCCCGCCCGGGCCTGTCCATCCAAATCGCCAACGATGCAGGATTGCTGCCGCGCCTGCGTCGCATCGAATCCAGCAAGGTCAAAAAAATGGCCATCGCCGATCGGGTAGCTTACGCTGTCGATCACTTTCGCCACGAAGACAATCCAACCAACGAGGAATGAAATGATCGTAGTTAACGCCGTCATCACCGCCACCGCAGACACCATCGCCGCCATGAAAGATGCCATTGCAACCATGGAGGCTGCCAGCCAGGCGGAAGCGGGCTGTCACGATTACACCTTCAGCGTCGAGCTGAACAACCCCAACGTCCTACGCATCACTGAGCGCTGGGAAAGCATGCAGGACCTCGACGAGCACTTTAAAACTCCGCACATGGGCGACTTTCAAGCTGCCATGGCCGCGAATCCTCCCCAGGGAGTCGAGGCGAAGTTTTACGAAGTCACCGAAGTCCCAGGACCCGGCGCTTAAGCACTCGTCATGAGCAAGCTGCAGATCTGGGGGGGCGCCACCGCACGCACGATACGGCCCCACTGGATGTGTCATGAATTGGCGCTGGACTACGAGCCGGTGCTCATCGGCTCGCGCACCGGCGCGACTCAGAGCGAAGAATTTCGCGCCCTGAACGCCAAGGAAAAGATCCCGGTGCTGGTGGACGGAGATCTGGTGTTGAGTGAAAGTGCCGCCATCGTCACTTACCTGGGCGACACCTATGGTCGCGAAAACGGCCTGGTCCCGGCGCCCTATACGCGCGAACGCGCCCTATACAACCAATGGAGTTCTTTCGTGCAGATGGAGCTCGACGCCCACACGCTGTACGTCATTCGTAAGCACCGCGACCTGGCAAATCTATACGGAGAGGCGCCCGCGGCCATCGAAGCCGCCATCGCCGGCTTCAACAAGCAGGTTGCCGTCGCCGAGCAAGCCTTGGCCGACAGCGATCACCTGGTGGGCGACGCCTTCAGCGCGGCAGATCTGATGATGGTCTCCGTGCTGACCTGGGCCGACGCCTACGGGGTTGAAGTCAGCCCGCGCTTGCGTGATTACAGCACGCTGCACACCGCGCGACCGGCATTTCAATCTGCTGCAAAGCTGAATTTCAGCATCAGCCCCGGAGCGTAGTGCTCAAACATCGGAGTGCTAACGTAGCCGCAAACGCATTTCCAGGTTACCCCGCACGTAGCGGCTGTCGCTGTACTGCGGGGCAGCAACGAACCCGGAGCTCTCATACAGACCCAGCGCCGGCGCTAACACGTCATTGGTGACCAGCATGATCTCCAGGGCGTCGCGGGACTTGGCAAAATCGATGCAGGCCTGCATCAGCATGTGGCTATAGCCGCGGCCGCGCTTATCTGGTTTTACAGCCATTTTGGCGAGCTCAAATACGCCCCGCTGGCTAGCGTCTTTACACGGGACAATCGCCACCGTACCCACGGGCACGTCGTCCTCAAGGACAAAGAAGATCTCACCCCCGGTGGCGATGGCGTATGCGTGAGGATCTTCCAGCGCCACGCGGTCTTCCTCCTCCACGGCGAAGTATTCCTCGATCCATTGATAGTTCAGGCGCGCGAAGTCACGCGCAAACGCCGGGTCATAAGTGACGAGACTAACCGCAGTGGCCATGGGCCGTGGCTAGGCTAACAACCAATCGATGATGCGCGGGTTTTCCTCGACCGGATAGGTATGGGATAAATCTGCGATCTCTCGATACTCGACCTTGGCGCCCGCCGCGCTCAACGCCTGCTGTGCGGTACGGGCTACATCTACCGGGAACATCCAGTCCAGCGCTCCATGCATCAGATAAATAGGCAGCTCCTTTAGCCGCTCACCATCCGCCACCTCCACCAGCATGGGATGAAACGACGCGGAGCTGGGTGCTAAGTGCGTGAATGGCGAATCGGCCTGCAGGCCCGAGACATAGCTGAAGGTGCCGCCATCGGACATGCCGGTCAGGAGAATGCGGTCCGGGTCGATCTGCCAGTTCTCCCGAGCATAGCCCACCATGGCGTTGAGATTTGCGCTGTCCACGTCCGGCCCCATCAATGACCACGTGCCTTCCTTGGAAGTCGGACTGATGACAATGGCGTTGCGTGAGCGCGCAGTGCGCAGCCAGGTCCACAGAAAACTTCTGCCATGGCCGCTGCCGCCATGCAATGCAACAATCAAGGGCACAGTCTCGCCGTCGTAGTACTCGGGTACATACATCGAGAAGCCGCCACGGTCGTCGCTGGCGTTGGCGGCATGCATAACCCCGACGTTGTCACGATTGGCATCCGCCTGCGCGATACGGGCAAGCAACGCTTCATCTTCGCGCTGTTCCGGGTGCAGAAAAAAACGACTGACCGGCGGCAGCATAGCGGACATCGGATAGATCGCTTCGGTTGCCTTGGTGTTGTATCCCATGGCGCGATAGGCGCCCATAGTCGGGTTGCTCTGGTTCTGGGAGCTCAGAAATTCATTGAAGCTCTGCAGCAGCAACTCGGCGCCTTTGCGCGCGGTCGCAGCGAAACCCTGCAGATGCTCGGGCCATTGCACCGCATTGAACGCCTCCAGGCCTTCCGCCAAGGGCGCTCGATAAGGTTCAATCTCGCCGATCAACTGCGGAATATTGGGTGGATGCATATGCCGTCCGGCGTGACCGAGCACGTCTATGCCGGTAAGCAATGGGGGCACCAGCGCGGTGGTGGCATCGAGCAGCACATCTGTATCGTTCATGCCCACAACTATAACTCGCTACGCTTTCTTGTATAGTGACGGGTTCTTACGCGTTGGGGGCAACCAGCATGGCGCAAGCAGAAAATACCTATGATCGCGCGACGGAGAACGTGGGCAACGTGCAGATGTTGGAACACGTAAACGTCACGGTACCAGACCAGGGTCTGGCAAGTATGTTCTACGTCACTGGACTGGGCTTCACACGCGATCCGTTCATCGATTTTGGCACCCTCAATATGTGGGTGAACCTCGGCGATCAGCAGTTCCACCTACCCACCGCCAAGGCCCAGGTGTTGCGCGGCCATGTCGGCGTGGTCGTGCCAAGCCTGGAAGGTCTGGCGAAGCGACTCAAGTTTGCCGGCCGCGGCCTGGGCGATTCGAAATTTGCATGCGCCGAAGCCAACGATCACATGCGCCTGACCTGCCCATACGGAAACCAGATACGCGCCTATGAACCCTCGAGCTTTCCACGCATGGATCTGGGCATGCCTTATGTAGCGCTGGACGTACCACCCGGGACCACGCCAGGCATCCAGCGCTTTTACGAGCAGGTCTTAGATTGCCCGGTGACCCTGGAGGGCGACAGTGCACGGGTGGCCATGGGCCACAACCAGGAACTCGTGTTCACCGAAACAGACGCCGAGCTGGCGCCATACGACGGCCATCATATCGCCATCTACGTGGCTAATTTTTCCGCCCCACATGCCTGGCTGAACGAACGGGATCTGATCAGCGAAGAGTCCGATCAATACCAGTACCGCTTCCAGAACATCGTCGACCCGGACGGCGGCGAGTTGCTGTTCGAGCTCGAACACGAAGTCAGGTCGTTGAGCCACGCCATGTATCGTCGGGAACTGGCCAATCGCAATCCGGAAATCAACTTTTTCACCTATCGCAAAGGCGCAGATCGGTTCAGCCCGGCACCGCGCTAACCGACACGGAAAACATGTCCCAAGCAGTCAATTTTTTCGCCGCCGAAACCGAGCCCTATTACCTACCGCTACAAGACGAGGTAGAGATATTTCGCGCAGCCTACAGCGCACGCCTACCGGTGTTGCTCAAGGGTCCCACAGGGTGCGGCAAAACCCGCTTCGTTGAGCACATGACCTGGCGCTTGTACCGGGAAACAGCCAATCAACTCGATGTGCCCCTGGTGACGGTTTCCTGCCACGAAGATCTCACTGCGACGGATATGGTCGGCCGCTACCTGCTCAAGGGCGATGAAACGGTATGGACAGACGGCCCGCTGACGCGTGCCGTGCGCACAGGAGCCATCTGTTATCTCGACGAAATCGTCGAGGCGCGCAAAGACACCACAGTGCTGATCCATTCGCTGACCGACCACCGGCGCATCCTGCCGATAGACAAGACCGGCGAGCTGGTGCAAGCCCACCCCGAGTTCCTCTTGGTCATCTCCTACAATCCCGGCTACCAGAGCGTGCTCAAAGACCTCAAACCCAGCACTCGTCAGCGATTCGTCAGCCTGGAATTCGACTATCCAGGCGTAGAGCAGGAAGCTGCCATCATCGCGCACGAATGCGGTGTTGAAATGAACGTGGCGGAGCGCCTGGCGGTTATCGGCGAGCGCGTGCGCAATCTCAAGCAACATGGATTCGAGGAAGGCGTGAGCACCCGCCTGTTGATCTACGCCGGCGAACTCATGTCTGCGGGCATAGCCCCCCGGCGGGCAGCCGAAGTCGCGATCGTTACTGCGATTTCCGACGATGCCACCGTGCAACAGGCGGTGGCGGATATCGTCGACGTCATTCTGCCCTAGGCCGTTCACGCGCGCATGGCCAGCCTCGCCCTTAGCGAAGACACGCTAGCGCTGTTTACCGAAGGAATAGCGGGGCGCTACTTTCACATAAAAGCCACGGACGAGTTCTCTAACAATCGGAATCTCGCGTACGACGCCGCGGCCGCCCAGGGTATGGACGCTCTGTACCTGCCAGAACATGTCGACGCGCCGGATCAGAGCTGCTACCGCGTATTGATCATGGAGCAGTTGGGTTTGCGCGAGTGCGACACCTTCTCCTTCCGCATGCGCAAAGCCCTGGAAACGATTCCCCAGCTGCAAGCACGCTACATAGAACCCAAGGGCGCATCGGTGCGCACTGGAGATTTCTTTCTGCTGTTTGGCAGTTTCGATCAGCCCAGCCTGGCGGCGGAATTGTTTAATCTGCTCGAACAGGCACGCGTGCAGGGCCACCTGTTGCGCACCTACCCGGGTCTGCACCGGCACATGACAAGCTATCACCAACATCTGTTGGAGAGCGTGGGCATCGATGGTGGCCCTTTGAACCGGGGTCATCGCCACCTGTGGGGTGAACGTATCCCGGGCGTTCAATGGCAAGACCTCACCACATCGCTAGACGACCTCGCACACCCCGGAACCACCGTCTATGACAGCGTTGCTGCGCTATGTAACCACTACGACGAGGTCAGCGGCGCCTACGTTATCAGCGAACAAAGGCCGTACGCTGTGCAGGAAGAATCCCTGCCGGATTGGCTGAACCGGGACCAGCGCATCGAAGAATGGGAAGAAGCGCTGGACGACCTCGAGCAAAGAGCCATGGCGGTGGAGATGCTCGAAGCAGAGGACATGCAAGCCCAGCGCGGCGACACCAACGACGCTGCGGTGCGCGAAGCCGAAGTGGACATCAAGTCCATAGTGGACGAACGCGATACGCTCAAGCGGCGTATCGACATGGAACGCTCATCCGTGCAGCACGCTCTGGGCGCCGACCGCTCCGGCGCTCGCAGCTATCGCTACGACGAGTGGGACTACCTGCAACGACGCTATCTCACCCACTGGTGCCGCGTGTACGAAGAGACGTTGATTGGCGAGGACAGCGACGAGGTGGCGCCATTGACTGAGGCCATCCGGCACTTTCAGCCCATAGTGCAGAAACAACTCGAGCAGATCCGTCCTACCGGCTTGCAGCGCGTTTCGCGTGTGGCTGACGGCGACGAACTGGATCTCAACGCGATCATCGAGGCACGTCAGGACATACGCGCCGGGACCAGTCCCAGCGAACGGTTCTACTCACGCAAGGAGCGCATGCACCGTGATGTGTGCGCGATCTTTCTGGTCGATCTTTCCGCTTCCACAGACGATCCCATCGAACCGCCGGAACCATTCGACTGGTCTGAATATGACGAAAACGCCGACGAGAACCTGCGCGATCCGTGGTTCTCCGGAGAAGCCGACGAGTTTGACGACGAACCCAAACGCAAAATCATCGACGTGCAGCGCGAGGCGATGGTGGTGATGGCAAGCTCCCTGGACGCTCTTGGCGATGCCTACGGCATTTACGGCTTTTCCGGGTACGGTAAGGATTGCGTGGAAGTCTATGTCGCCAAAGAGCCTAACGAAGGCTTCTCGCATAAGACGCTACTGGCCATTGCCGCCATGCAGCCCAAACGCTCCACCCGCATGGGGCCCGCCATCCGCCACGCTACGCACAAACTCATGCAGTCGGGCCACGCCATGAAGGTGCTCATGGTCATCAGCGACGGGTTCCCACAGGACAGTGACTACGGGCCAGAGCGCGGCAATCACGACTATGGAGTGCAGGATACGTCGATGGCGCTGAAAGAAGCTCAGCAGAAAGGCGTCGAGAGTTTCTGCGTCACCGTAGACCGGTCCGGCCAGGACTATCTACGCCAGATGTGCCCGGACTCGCGCTACCTGGTGATCGAGGAGATCGCCGATCTGCCCGACCAGTTATCCAAGGTCTACACGGCCCTGACCGGGCGCTAGTTTTGGCCGCGAGGATCTGAATGCACAGGCGCAGGGGCGGGCAGCTTGTTTCAGCACCCACCCCTGCGCCTTTACCTGATTACACTGCGCAAAAAAAAGCGCCCGCAATGGGGCGCTTCGATGCTTTAGAGCGTTGGTCTAATCGTCGCCAAACGCCATGAACAGGTGCAACAGCGACATGAACAGGTTGTAGATGGACATGAACAGCGTCACGGTGGCACGGATATAGTTGGTTTCACCGCCGTGAATAATGGCGCTGGTCTGCCACAGAATCAGCGCGCTCATGAGCAACACGATGCCTGCGCTGATCGCCGTGCGGACAGCACCCAGATCGAATAGCAAGCTCAGCACGATAGAACCGAGCAGGATCCACATGCCTACGTTGATGAACCCGGTCATGAAGTTGAAATCACGCTTGGTCACTATGGCGTAACCACTCAAGCCGAGAAAAGCGACTGCGGTCAGAGCCAGGGCGGAGACTACCGCGCTACTGCCACCTGGGAGGGAGGTGTACAACGATATCACCGGCCCGACATAGAAGCCGATGAAACCAGTGAACAGAAACACCATCACCAGGCCCAATCCGCTGTCTGCGGTTTTGTGCACTGCAAAACTAAGCCCGATGGCGCCGATCAGAAAGATCCAGGGATTCATCAGCGTGAAGCCCACCATCACGGAAACGCCCGCGGTCAGGGCGCTGAAGGCCAGGGTCATGGAAAGCAGAAGATAGGTATTGCGCAGGACTTTACTGGTTTCCAGCTCCGATAAGCCAGCAACACTCGCCTGGGAAATAGCACGTTCAGCCATAGTAAAACTCACCAATATTTCGATGTCTTAAGCTATATATTGGGGCTTGTGGCGACAATTGCAACCATCTGTACGACACGATGCGAATGGGTTCGCAGCGATGCCTGTGGGCTATGTATCAAGCGTGCCATACTGGCTTCGAAGTGAACTCACCATCTGCCTACAAGCGCATCCCGTGCTGACATGAGCAAAGAGGTCGTCGAAGTGTTCGCGGCGGACAGCCGCGCCGCCATCCACGAGGCTGCGCTGGTGCTGGACGCCATGGGCATCGACAACATGATTGCGCATCACGCGCAGAGCTGGGGACTGCTGGTAGCGGAAGACGACCAGAAAACAGCCCACCACCATCTGCAGGCCTACTGGCTGGAAAACCAGCCCAGCGGCGAACAACCGGTAGATGCACATATCATCGACAGCGGCTGGCCGGGCGTGGTCGGCTATATGTTCGTGATCTGGCTGGTACCGGCGCTGAGTTCATTCACGGCCCTGGACTTTCGTGCCCTGGGAGCGCTCGATGCAGCTGCCGTGACCGGCGGCGAGTGGTGGCGCGCCGCGACCGCCCTGACGCTGCACGCAGACATCGCTCACATCGGCGCCAATTCCCTGTTCGGGTGTATGTTTGGCCTGTTTGTCGGGCGCTACCTTGGCTCAGGATTCGGCTGGTTGCTGGTTCTGTTGTGCGGATGTGCAGCAAACCTGCTGAATGCATTCGTGCAACCCGGGCAATTTCGCGCTATCGGCGCGTCTACGGCAACGTTTGCCGCGCTGGGTATCGTACCCGCTTATGGATGGCGACGCGGCTTCTTCCGCGGCCGCGGGTTCACCCGCGGGTTTGCACCCATGTTCGCCGCCATCGCCCTACTTGCGTACACCGGCTTCGGCGCGGAAAACGTCGACGCTCTGGGGCACATTTTCGGCTTCGCCGCGGGCATAGGCATGGGGTTGCTGGTGGCGCACCGCGATCCGCATCGACTCACTCTGGCGGATCAGCAGCGTGCTGGCATTGCAGCGCTGGTAATCATCATTGCTGCATGGCTGTTCGCGCTGGGCTAGCGCTACGTTGCGACGCACGGCTAATTCATTTATACATTGTCCAAACCAACATGGAGAGCGCGTGTGGCCTCATTAAAGCAACCTTCCTGGCTCAGCGGGCGTCTTTTGATCGCATTGTGGCTGGTCGCCATGGTGTTCGCGTACGTCGGGCTCGGCGGCTACCTGCAGGAGCTGCTGGTGGGTATAGATCGCACGCAAATTCCCTTGTGGCCAAGCATTATCCTGGCAGCGCTGGGCACGGTTAGCCTTATTCTGACCGTCTGGTGGGCGGCAACGCTACAACGCAAGGTAGATAGTGAGGACGCGCAGCCGGCTTCCGGGCGACGAAAGTTTTTGACCGGAGGCGCAGCCGTGACGGGTGGCGTTATCGGTGTCGCCGGTGCTAGTGCGGCGCGGATTTCCGGATGGTTGACCGTGACCGGCCCCGCACTACAGGTGCAAACGGAACTCACCGCGCCGGTCAACAAGGAAACCTGGCGCGGCGCGCGCATCCAGCAATACCGCGAACTTGGCAGCACCGGACTGCGGGTGTCGGATGTGTCTGCCGGTACTACGCGTCTGCACCAGAATGCCGATCCGGTAAATCTGCTCAAATCCATGCTCGACCGTGGTGTAAATTATCTGGACGCTTCACCTGATTACGCACCCGCCAGCGAGGGGATCATTCGCGAGGCCATCGTAGGCCGCGACCGTTCCAAGCTGGTCATAGCGACCAAATTCTGCACGTCGTCAGGCCACGTGCGGCAGGGCTCGAGCGTGCAAACCTACATGCAGGCCATGGAGAGCGCGTTGCAGCGCATGGGTACAGACTACGTGGACGTCGCGCACATTCACTCCTGCGACAGCGTCGAGCGCTTGATGGATGAAAACGTTCATGAAGCCATGGACCGCCTGCGCGAACAGGGCAAGGTGCGCTTTCTGGGCGTGTCCACCCACACCCCCAATCTGGAGGAAGTGGCCAACACCGCCATCTCCAGTGGGCGCTTTCAGGTAATGATGCTGGCGTACCATCATGGCGCCTGGCCCGCGCAACGAGACATCATCGACCGTGCCGCCGCCGCAGGCATAGGCATCGTCGCGATGAAGACTCTGAAAGGCGCCAAGCACAACGGTCTGGCAGATTTCCAGGTCGAAAAAGACTCCTATACCCAAGCCGCATTCAAATGGGTATTAAGCAACCCCCACGTGTCGAACCTCGTGATCTCGTTTCACAACGACCAACACCTGGACGAGTATCTGTTCGCCTCAGGCCAGCCTTTGCAGCACCAGGACATAGCGGTGCTGGACAAATACGACAATCTCATCGCGGGAACGCACTGCTTCCAACATTGCGGTGCCTGCCTGGACACCTGCCCGGCCAACGTGCCGATACACGACGTTTTACGCCACCGGATGTACTTCGAAGACTATGGCGATCAGAAACAAGCCATGCAGCTCTACGCCGGCCTGGAGCAGAACGCTTCAGCGTGCGTGAGCTGCGACGCCCCCTGTGCCGGCGGGTGCCCGGCAAACATTCCCATAAAGGAGCGTTTACTGGGCGCACACCAGATGCTGACGTAGCAGGCTATTGAACATAGTCTGCTAGGGGCATTCCCTTACTCGCGCACGACACGCGCACGCGCATAAGATGAGTGACCGGACATAAATCGGGGAGTTCAGCATGTCGAACGCCAACCCAAAGCACATCGTGTGCGCCGTTGAGCCCAACGACGAGGCACGCGATGTCATTCAAATCGCCAATCACATCGCCCAGCGCGAGGGTTGCGAGCTCACGCTCATGCACATTGTGCCGCCCATGTGGCAGCCATATGCGGACTTGAACTTTACTCCCCTCATCGAAGCCCAGGTGGCGCTGGAAGAAGATCTGCTGGCCACCGCACGAGAAATCTTCGACGAGCTACTCGTTGCGATAGGAGCGAGCAACGCCAGCGTAATCGTCAAGAAAGGCGATCCGGTGAGCAGCATTACCGAGCATGCGCAAGAATTGGGCGACAGCATGATCGTAATGGGCGTACACAATCGCCGGGGATTGAAGCGCCTGTTGGGCTCCACTGCGCATGGCGTGTTGAATGGAACAGACAAGCCCATTTTGCTGGTCCATGCGGACGACCACGAAACAACCCAGTACGACACCGTAATGGTAGCGCTGGACACGTCACCGGCGATGCCGGAAGTACTGGCGCACGCACGTCCATACATCGACCACGCCAACGAATTTCAGCTCGTGACCGTTGTGCAGTCCCTGGCGACCACCATGGGCAGCCTGCAGGCATCCGCATTTTCCACCAGCTGGCCGATACCGGACATGCAGGCGGATATGGTGGCTGCAGTGAAATCCACCGTGACCGAGGCAGTCAGCGCGGCGGATTTGCCTGAGGACTGTGCCAGAATTCTGGAGGGTGATCCCGCACACGAGATCTGCGCAGCGGCGAAAGCCATGGGGGCAGAGCTCATCATCATGGGTGCAGGCCAGCGCAATATTGTCGACCGCATTCTGCTGGGCTCCACAGCCCATGGGGTGCTGAACAATACGCCGTGCGACGTGTATATCGCCCGGTAACGCTGCAAACCCCGATACAGCGCGATAGAGGCTGAATTTGCGTTAAGCTTGCGTTCAGGTAGGTTGACATAACCTGCTATGAATTCGAGCAATACCTGCCATCAGGCAGGAGGTGTGTGATGCCGAGCAACCGACGATCCAGATTGCGAACCCTGCTTTTATTGCTGTTCGTGGCGCTGGCGCCAGCTGCGGCGAGCACCGCATTCGCCCAGAACGCCAACGTGGTCAGCGTCGAGGTGGCCGAGGCGCTTTCACCTGATCAGCTGAGCGAACTGGTCGCACCAGTCGCACTTTACTCCGATGAGCTGCTCGCCATCGTGCTGCCTGCAGCTACCTATCCCCTGCAGATCGTTGATGCGGCTCGTTACCGCACTGCTGCCGCTACAGACACCAGTCTGGAACCCGACGAGGATTGGGACGAATCCGTGGTCGCGCTGCTGAACTACCCGGAAGCGCTGGAGTTTCTTAATGCCGATCTGGACTGGACCTGGCAGTTAGGTGAAGCCTTTCTAGGCCAACAGGAGGATGTGCTGGCAGCGGTCGGTACTTTCCGCGAGCAAGCACGCATTGCTGGCAATCTCGACAGCGACGAAAAACAGGTCGTTGCGGTAGAAGACGAAGTGGTCACCATCAAATCCAGCGACCCAACCGTGATCTATGTGCCGTATTACGACCCCGCGGAAGTGGTGGTGTATCAACCCACCCGGGTCTACCACTACTATCCCCGTGCCTATCCTTTGTACTACTACCCATATGACTACTACGGTGGGTTCTACCCCTACGGTTTCTGGGGTATACGGTCGGTGTTTGCGCTGTCGTGGGGTAGCTATCACCTGAACCACTACCACCACAATCACTACGGTCACCCATATTACGGGCGCGCGTATCATCGTAACCACTTCCGCTACACCTATCGTTACGCGAGCCCACGCGCGCATCAACGCAGGTCAAGCTACCGCCGCAGCCACTATCGCCACCATCAAAATCGTTGGCAGCCCAGGCACCGTTACACTGGAGCTCGACCATCCTACGACCGCCATCGTCGCAGTGAAGGGCAACGCCACATCCGACGTAATCCCCGGGATGGGCAGCAATACGCAAGCTTCGGGCGCCGTCAGTCTTCCGGGGCACAGCGGTCATCTGTACACCGTTCGCCGGATCGTGAGCTTACGAACCTGGCGTCGCAGCGGCCAAGACGCGATCAACGCATCACGAATAGCGACCAATCGCGGCCCATACAGCGCGAACAACGCAGGTCTGCTCGAAACGAGCAGCGAGGCAGGTCCGCTCGCAACGAGCAGCAACGCACCCAGCGTCGCGCCACTCAACAACGTTCCCAGCGCACACAACAACAATCGCGCGTCGCCCAACAACAACCTCGCCGCGCGCAGCAACAATCGCGAGCCGTACAGCAGCAACCGCGGCGCGCCGATACTCGGGTGGCCCGGGGACAGCAGCGCCAGATAACCCAACAGCAACGCAGTAGGGCGATGCGCCAACAACAGCAACGTAGTGTCACCCCACAGGTCGCGCAACAGCGCGCAACGCCAGCACGGGCTCAACAACAACGATCGCAACGGCGCGCTGCACAGGCAAGATCTCAACCGCAACGCGCAAGCCAGGCAAGGCCTCAGCAACGATCGCAACAGCGCAGCCACAATCGACGAGGTAGCAGCCAGCCCGCCGCGCGCTCGTCACGCCAGGGCAGTTCGCGCTCCGGGCGCATGGCGTTCCAATCGCGCTAACTAGGCAGGTAGCGCTCGAGCATCCACACCCCAATCACCATTACTGATCCCGCGATCGGGCACCAGTAAAAGAACGCAACGCCCTGCTGGCTCATCCACACCACCAGGGCCGTCGCCAGGCCAAATCCCACCAGTACGGTCGACAGCCGCCCAATGCCAAAGCGCGCCAACACGATGCTGCCAAATATGGCGCCGTAAACGTAGTTTGGCAGCCTGAACGTGAGATCGAGTAAGCCTTCAGCGGAATAGCGGCCGAAAAACAACGCCACGCCCAGAAATACGAGCCCCCAGAATCCCATTAACACCCTTGAGGCGAGCACATAGTGCGCTTCATCGGCGTCCGGCCGGAAAAACCGGGCATATATATGGCTAACACTGAGATTCGAACTTTCCGCCAGCGCCGAATCCAATGTTGAAATCGCCGCCGCGAATATCGCTGCAATGAACAAACCCGATAAGCCCAGCGGGATCTCCGTCGCGATGAAATAGGGAAAGATTCGATCGGGCGACTCAGACAGCTGTGCGGTAACCGAAGCGGGCAGCGGGTGTTCGGCGTAAAACACCACCAGCGCCAAGCCGACCGCCAGTACCACCAGGTGCATGAGGTAGAAGAGCGCGGCAAAATTATAGGCTTTCTGCGCGTCTGCCACGCTACGGCAAGCGCGTACACGCTGCCAGGTACCCTGGGTGCTGCCCTGTGCAATGTTGAGGGCGATGCCTCCGATGACACCTGCCCAGATGGTGTAGCGTTTCTCGATGTCGGTGGAAAAGTCGAACAGCACAAGTTTGGCGCGGGCGTCCAGCTCGACGAATGCCTGCGCAAAGCCCTGCTCGACATTGAGCGCAACGAAAATGAGCGCGAACACGGCCCCCGCGCTGAACAGCAAAAAAAGCAGAAAATCCGTCCAGATCACTGTTCTGATGCCTGCCAGAGCGCCCCACAGCACACTTACCGCGACCACGAAGGACGCGCATCCGGGTAAGCCCCACCCGGTGATGACATCGAGAACCAGACTTGCGGTAAGCAGTTTCACGCCAGAATTGATGATCGTGAGCAGTAGTCCGAGGTACATGGACAACTCGCCGGTCGGATGGTCGATACGCTGGCCGATGTACTCGTAGCTGGTGTGCGCCGACTCCGCCTCATAAAAAGGTCGCGCCAGCAGCATGCCAACGGCGATTTTACCCAGCGCCAGGCCGATGATGACCTGGAAATAGGTCAGATCGCCCCCGGGGGCGAATACTGCCGCGGGCACCGAGACGAAGGTAACCGCACTCACAAGGGTCGCCAGGATACTGGCGGACACTGCCCACCAGGGCAGTGAGCCATCAGCTTCGAAGAATGAACGCCGCGACGAGATGCTGCCGGACAGCCGGTGCCCAACCCAGGTCACTCCGGCCATCACCGCGATGATCACGACCAGGTCTACAAAGGCGAGACCGCTACCCACAATGCGGCGTATGCATCACGCAATCAACGCTATGGCGCGTTCATGAAGACCGGCACAAATTCCCGGCGTTGTATCTTCCAGCCACTGGAAGTTCGTGTGAAATGATCATGGTACTCACCGATGGCCAATGGCTGGGACAGAGGTCTCGGCAGGTCACCGGCGGACCCGCTGTAAACTGTGACGTAGCTCACTCCGGTTGCCCGTTTCTCGTTCACCGGGAAGATCCGAATGGTGCTCATCAGGTGGCGCAACAGATCACCTGAGCCGGCATTGCGCAGCCGTGCGCCTATCGCGTCCCGGCCAACGAAATCCTGACCCAGCACGCTCAAGACTGCATCTTCGGCAAATATGTCGGCAAACGCGTCGGCATCGAGCCGATCGCGGTAGTAGGCATAGTCGAGCACGAGATCCGTGCAGGCGTCTTCAACCTCGCCTGCATGTAGCGGACCCGCCACACACAACATTAAGACGGCAATCAGTAGTTTCATTCCCGCTCTCCTAATCCAGACGTACTACTCTGGTGCCGATATTACCGCCGCCCAACAAATCGACGAACGCATCCGGCGCGGCTTCGAGCCCACGGACGTCGTCAGTAAGACATTTGAGCTCGCCTGATTGCAGCCAGCCATGCAGCTCCTGGCGCGCGGCGTCATACTGACTGGCATAGTCGAATACAAGAAATCCGCGCATGTTGATTCGCTTGTTAATCAACAGGCCCGGGATGCCCTTGGGGCCGGGCTCAGGGCGGTCGGTATCATATTGCGACACCACGCCGCAGCAGGCGATACGCCCACCTACGTTCATACGAAACAGCGCGGCACCGAGGATCGCGCCACCGGTGTTGTCGAAGTAAACATCCACGCCATCGGGCGTCGCCTCCTTCAAGCTCTGGCGAAAACCATCATCCTTGTAGTTCACCGCGGCATCGAAGCCGAGCTCGGTAACAAGCACCGCGCCTTTGGCGTCGCTGCCACAAACCCCAACCACTCGATTGCCCTTAATCCTGCCAATCTGACCGACGAGGTGGCCCACCGACCCGGCAGCTGCAGACACCATCAATGTCTCGCCGGGTTGCGGACTGCCCACTTCGAGCAAGCCAAAGTAAGCGGTCAGGCCATTTACCCCGAGCGGGCCGAGATAGTGAATCGGATCGTGTTCAGCCGGAATGGCGGATACGTCTTTCTCCTTATGCACCGAGAACTGCTGCCATCCGGTCGGCGCCATGACGTGTGTGCCCACCGCAACATCGGCGGCATTGCTCTGCACCACTTCCCCAACCCCGGTGCTGTTCATGACGATACCGGCCTTGGGCGCGCCGGCGTAACTGGCACTACCCTGCAAACCTGCACGCGTACCCGCAGTAATGGCAAAAGCAATGGTCTTGACTAGAACTTCACCGTCGCCAGGTATTGGCATCGGCGCCGCATGCAAACGAAAGTGCCCTGCCTCCAGTTTGCCTTGCGGTAGCGAGTCGATCAGCACCTGTTGGTTGTCGCTCATATCTATTCCCCTTATTCCAAGCTATTTTCCGTTCCTTGCACTCACCAACCACACTGCTGAACCTAGAATCACGCCAGCCGGCGTAACATATGGCTCGAGAGCTTTCCGCGCAGCATTCATGGCTTGCAGTTTCGTGTCACCATCCAACTCCGCCAGCACTCGCGCCATCGGACCAACCTCTCCCTGAAACGCCATAGCCGCGTCAAGGTCCTCGCCTAGACTCTGATCCATGGTCACCGACTCTATATCTATGTCGACGTACCCAGCCTCATCCAGAATGCTGTGCAAATAATCCGCATCGGCAAGCGCGAACGGTCCAGGCGCTTTCGGATCTACGGGCTCACCCTCTGGAAGAAACGGCTGTATGGCGCGCCCACCCACCGACACCCAGGGGTTATCTCGCGGCGCTTGCCAGCACATGAAGACCAGCCGGCCATCCGCCGTGAGGCCGGTACGAAGATTCGTAAACGCACCCACGGGGTCGGCAAAGAACATGACGCCAAAGCGCGAGAATATCAGCTCATGATCCGGCGTCAGCTTTTGCGTCGCTGCATCAGTCTGGGCAAAGGCGACATTCTCCATCGCCGCGAGACGCTCTTTGGCGTGCGCCAACATGGGACCAGAGATATCGATGCCCCACACCGACGCGCCCGCCTGGGCCAGGGCCTCGGCGGTAGCGCCACAACCGCAACCGACGTCGATAGCCCGCTCACCCGGTTTGGGGTTCGCTTTTGCGATCGCGACGTTCGTAAGGTCCCCGAGCATCGCATCCAGACGCTGCTGTGCGCGTACCCAAGTTGCGCCGGCCTGACCATTCCAGTAATCGATCTGAGCTTGATTGTCTGACATTGAATCCCCTCTAAGTACGTTAAGTGGTAGCCGGCAGGTTCCTGCGGTACCAATCAAGGTAGCTGCCCATGCGGCCCGTAAACTCCGGCGTTTCGCTCAAGCTGAGCATGTGGGCATAGGCCCGCGGAAACCGCTCCCGCCCGTCGGTGCTGATCAATGGCAAATCACATTTCCGTAGCTGCTCTTCATAGTGGCCCTCGCGCAGGAATTGCGCAAAGTCACACACGTAGGAAATGTCAGCAATGCTCAGCTCCGCGCCGGCAATGTACTCGCTGTGTCCCAGCGCGTTTTCTACACCATCCAGGAAAAACTCGTAGGCCGCCGCCATGCGTGCGTGGGTGGCCGCATCCATAGCGTCCATCCCCAGCAGATACACCTGAGCTTCCCGCGCAAATACCAGATTTGCATCCAGGAAGCTGTCGATACGCGAGGCCTGGTAATGATTTGCACCATACAACTGGCGCGTACCTGCGCCGGCACGGGCCACCGCGCGCAGTATACTATTGGACTCGAAAATCCCGAATTCGCCCCCCGGGCTGAACGCGCAAGGCACCGTGCCAAAGGGTTGCGTCTCGAGAAATGCATCGGTCTTGTACAGCCTGCCGGAGAATCCCCGGCGACCGGTACGTGCGTTTGGATTGTCTTCGCTGCGCTCGCTCTCGGCTAGCTCGCGTGCGTCGTAGTCCCACAGCCAGTTGGCGAGATTGGCAGGCTTATCCCCGACAACGTCTACCTCGACCCCGCACAAATCTCCAGCAATGAGCGACTTCCACACCCGCGGGTTCGGCAAATAGGAAAATATCCGCAGTATCGGCTCGGTCATGACGCTTCCCCTGACATGAAACGCTCAAGAGTACGTGTCCGGCGCGCCGCGGCCAAGTCCTGCACGGGATGAGCAGGCGTTGAGAATGCCATTTTGTATGGCGCTGGAATCCATTTACGATGCACCCTGGAGGTAGAGATTGCATGACACAATCGCAGGATTACGCCGCACGTATTCGCGCCGCGTGGCAAGGGCGCATATCGGGCTGCATGCTCGGCAAGGCTGTGGAGACATTCTCCATGCGCGCCGGACACGACAAGCTCACTGAGTATTTACACGCCGTAGATGCGCTACCGTTGCGCGACTACATACCGTTCGACGCACATTATGCATCCACGCACCTTTTCAAACCCTGTTGCCGCGGGGAACTACGTGCGAGCATTGCCGATGACGACATAAACTACAGTGTGTTGGCACTTATGTTGCTCGAGCGCCACGGTGATGCATTGACCACGACCGATGTGGCCCGTGCCTGGCTCGCCTACCTGCCGGTGGCAAGCACCTATACCGCAGAGCGGGCGGCGTACAAGATCCTGCTCGCCCGGGGCCACGAATGGTTTGCCGAAGGTCACGAGCTCGGGTTCGATATCGCCGACTGCGCGGACAACCCATACAACGACTGGATCGGGGCGCAGATTCGCGCCGACGTGTACGGCTGGGTGTGCCCCGGGAATCCCGACCTCGCGGCAGCGCTGGCAGAACAGGACGCCGCCTTGTCGCATCGCGGCGAGGGCATCTACGGCGCTGTATTCGTAGCAGTGCTGGGTGCGATACTGCTGGCAGGCGCAGGGATGGCCGAGGCGGTAAACCAGGCGTTGCACTACATTCCGGAGGATTCGGATTGCTCGAAGGCGGTAGTAGATGCGCAGCGGTTGGCAGATGACCCCGGCGGCGCGAATGAGATCCGTGATTCTCACGGCGACATGAGTGTAGTGCACACGGTCAACAATCTGGGATTAGTCGCGTGGGCACTGCTGCGCCATCACGATGACTTCGACGCCGCTATAGGCGATGTGGTTGCTGCCGGTCTGGACACCGACTGCAACGGCGCTACTGTCGGCGCCCTCTGGGCGCTCCAGGGCATGCCCGTGCCCAACCGCTGGGTCACGCCATGGCAAAGTGGCGTGGGTGTCTCGCTGGCCGGCATGCACCAACTCGAACTCGACAATCTAGTTGAGCGTACCGTGACCGTGGCGCAGCAACTGCAACCGTAAATCAATGAATTTCAGGAGGGCTGAACTTTGCCGCTGAAAAGATATGTGACCGAGATGGGAATGGGCGTGGACGTGCACGGCGGCGATTACACCAAGGCCGCCAAGCGCGCGGTGTCCGACGCTATCCGCCATTCCAGCCTCAATTTCTTCCACGCCCTGGACAAGTCGCCGCATGACATGCGCATCACTGTGAAGCTCGGCGCTGGCGATCCAAATGCGGTGGACGTCGACGCGGTCGGGGCGGAATTACCCTACGGCAGCGTCACGGTTGAAGCCAGCCAGGGAGGGCTGGACGTGCCAGGCGAACAGGGCGGCGATCTCATGGTCATCGTGAATGCCGCCGTGCTGGTTTGCTTCGACGAAAGTTGACCTGCGGCACCTGACGCAAAACGAGATCAGGGTTCAGATTGAGATTGAATGAGCTGGGCCAAGCGCTGGCTGGCAGTACGCATATGCTGTACATGCGCCTCTTCGGGCACCATCAGCAGCTGCCCTTCTAAGCGCAGATGTGCGTACCCGTGCACGTGGCTCCAACCAATAATGATGTCATTCACCAACTCCGCCGATTTGGGCGACGACATCTCTGCGGGGGTTATTTCAGGCTCGCCGCGTTGACGCAAAATGACGTTCGTGAGTTCCGTGAATGTGTCGATCACCGACGGCGGCGGACACTGCGGGTCGAAACCCACCAGGTCGGAGCGAAACATGATGCGAAAATGTTCAGGATTGCCTAACGCAAATTCTGCATAGGCCGCCGCAGTAGCGAACATTTCCTCCTGCAGATCACCTCGGGCCTGTTCAAGATGGGCCACCAACAGCTCTACAAGGCGCGCAAACCCTCGTTCCGCCACCGCGCTCAGCAGACCCCGAACATCTTTGAAATGGTGTTTTGGCGCCATGTGAGAAACGCCCGCTTTGCGCGCGCATGCACGCAACGTAAACCCTTGCAGGCCGCTTTCCTGCAGCAGTTCGTCAGCCGCTTCGAGCAGCGCGTTACGCAGATCACCGTGATGATAGGCAGACTTTACCGACAATTTTCCCCCAACAGGCCCTCAACAAAACCGCTCAGATTTGCTTGACAGTATATCTTTACAATGTAAAGATCGCAAAAATACTTGGAGCAGACCATGCAACCCGAACAGATTTTCAGTATTTGCGGCGCCCTCGCCATGCTCGGTTGGGCCGGCCTTATTCTCGCCCCGAGATGGCATGTTACCAGGGACTGGATCGCCCCGACGGTCATTCCACTACTCATTGGCATCTGCTACGCCTGGTTGATGGTCGCCAATTTTTCCCGCACGCCCGCGGACGGCGGTTTCGATTCTCTGGCGTCGGTGGCGGCGCTGTTCAGCGTACCGGAGTTGCTGCTGGCGGGCTGGATTCACTATCTCGCATTCGATCTGTTCGTGGGTGCGTGGGAAGTGAAAGATGGCCAGGAAGCCAACGTTCCCCACCTGCTGCTCATTCCTGGTTTGTTGCTGACCTTTATGGCCGGCCCGGCAGGCTTGCTGGTGCACTGGGTGGTTAAGCTCGCTTATCAGCAGTTCGCCCGCGTACCCCAGGAGGCGTAGCCGTGCACACCGCCAAGCTGTCCGACATCAGAACGAACGATTCGCTGTTCAACTACTTCGCTTCCTGGCGCGATGTGCACCCTGCATGGTCGTATTGCGCAGCCGGATACACCTTACTCATGGTCGCTTGCCTGATCGCCGGGGCGATGGATGACCGCATGCTGTACGGCGTGTCTGTGTGGACCAAACCGTTCAAGTTTTCCATGTCCATCGCAACCTACTTCGCGACGCTGGTGGTGTTCGCCCAGTACGCGCCACGCGGGTTTTTTGCGACTTGGTCCGGCAAGACCATGACCTCGATCCCAGTGGTTTGCGCGCTGTTCGAGATGATCTACATCACTGGCCAGGGCGCCCTCGGTGAACCGTCGCACTTCAACGTCGGCACAACGTACCATGCCATCATGTATTCGCTCATGGGCCTGGGCGCCACCATGATGGTCCTGGTTCTGCCCTGGATGGCCGTGGTTCTGGCCCGCGCCAACAGCATGGCCGAGCCGTTGATGCTGGCCATTGTTGTCGGCCTGGTACTCACATTCATCCTGGGTGGCGGCTTTGGCGCCTACATGAGCAATCAGGGTGGGCACTGGGTCGGCGGCGCGGCATCCGACGCGCAAGGGATCGCCCTTATGAAGTGGGCTCGGGACGGCGGCGACCTGCGCGTGGCGCATTTCTTCGGCATGCACGCCATGCAGGCCTTGCCGCTGTTCGCGTGGTTACTGCCGCGCAAAATTCCTAACCGCTACGCCTTAACGTTGGTGGTTGCATTTGCCGCCGGTTATTCGGCGTTCAGCTGGGCGACCTTCAATCAGGCAGTACAGGGCCAACCCTTTTTCGGGTAAGGTTCGAGCGTTGCATGCGGGAGACGGATATGAGCGATCTTTCGATTGGTTACGTTAACGTGTTCGTGAGTAACATCGCCAGCGCCGTTACGTTTTTTCGTGACACCCTGGGCCTGACCGCCAACGCTAGCGACGAGGCGTTTGGCTACGCTTCGTTTCAGGCTGGCCCGATCAGCTTCGGTATCGCGCAAACGGATGATGCGGCACTGCTCGGGCGCCATACCGGCGTAGGGTTCGTTGTGCAGGACATCGATGCGACCTACACGAAATTGCATGCCGCTGGCGTGGAATTCGAGATGCCCCCCACCAAACAACCCTGGGGCGGCGTACTGGCGCTTTTCAAAGATCCCGACGGTAACGTCTACTATCTCGATCCGGGGCATGCCGGCGAGGGCTGAGCGTGGAGGCCGCTAAAAATCGATGATGCGGCTGTACTTGATGGTAAATTCGCGGCGCTTTTTTATCGGTCCAACCACAGTTTCATCGTCAATCTCGTTGTAGACCAGATACAAACCGGCATTCGCCGATTGCAGCCACGAAAAGCGTATGTTGGTGCCCACCAGGTCGGTACGGTCATCGTACTGCACCAGGGCTTGCAATAGCATCTTCGGCGTAAACGAATAGGACAAGCGCAGACGCGCTACGTTAACCTCGAAATCCCCATTGGCAACTGGCAGATCGATGTCGTTGTAGTCCCAGATAAGCTCGCTGGAAAAGCGCTCGCCCTGCCGCGCGCGCAGCGTGACCTCCACATTGTTGCGGTCACCGCCGAAAAAGCCGCCGCGCTTCCAGGTGGTGGCGAAGCTGAGCGGCTTACCCTCATCAGTCTGAAACACAATATTGGTCTGGGTCTCGTCATACTCACCAGGCAGCACAAAGGTACCGGGATTGATTTCAAACGCCTCTTTCACGCCCTCGTGAAAAAGTTCGACTCCCGTGTGCACTTCGATGCCATTGCGCCATTCCCAGTGATTGTCTATGTGGGTGAAGCCTGACTCCCAGAAGCCCTCGTCATCCCAATAACCGCGGAACGCTATGTGCGGTCGCAGCTCATGCATGCCCCACCAATCCTTCGGGCGGTAGCGGTAAAGCGAGAAAACCTCAGCCTTCTCATAGTTGGTGCGGCGCAAGAAACCCACTTCGGGATTGAAGTTTTCGCCGACCTTGGTGTAGCCGGCTTGATTGGTCCACGACGAGGAGTCGTAGCGGCCAAGCAGGTGATAGGCCATATCTTTGCCGCGCCTGCCAGGCGTTTCTGTTTTAGCGACATAGCTGCGTAGCGTAACGTTCTCACCGATGCCCCACTGACCATCCACGGCGTAGGTGCGGTTGTAGTCACTATCTTTATCACCGGTTATCTCGCCATCGCCCTCACGGGCAACATACACGGCGCCGATGGACGAGCGGTTGGGCAATTCCTGATTGATACGCGCCACGGTGAAGTCGTTCTGGGGCACCGCACCGCTGACCTCTTCGGCAGCCATATACAACAAACCGACGTTGGTGGAATCACCCACCTTGCCAGACAGGCGCAATCCACCGTCGATTGGGGTTTGCACGCCCCCGGTACCCACGCCAATGCGGCGGCTGAAAAACAATTCCACTTCCTGAGGTGTGCCTACGGCAAACTGGCCGGCATTCTCCAGAAAGAACGGTCGCTTCTCAGGAAAGAACAGGCTGAAGCGATCCAGATTCACCTGGATCTCGTCCACCTCCACTTGCGCGAAGTCGGTGTTGTAGGTCAGGTCCAGAGTCAGGCTGGGCGTAATAGAATATTTGGCGTCGAAGCCAAATTCCTCTTCGTAATCCGTGCCATCGATCTCGCCGCCGCGCTTGGCCTGGCCCAACGCATACGGCGTGAACTTGAGATTGCGCTGCGCGGGCAGCGACAATCCCTCTACGGCGCCGGCTTCAGAAACTCGGTACAGGTTGTATTGACGCGGTACCGGCGACCAGTAGGTGACTTCGTTATTACGCCGGATATTGCGCTGAAAGTTAATGCCCCAGGTCTGTATCTGGTCGCCGCCGTAGCGCAAGGATTTGAACGGAATCTCCATTTCCGCGCTCCAGCCGTAATCACCAATCTGCGACTTAACCGTCCACGTGGTGTCCCAATTCAGATTGAAAGCGCCGCCGCCGGAACCGAAGCTGCCGCTGCCTTGGTTGGTGACCTGACCATCGTATTCCACTCCGGAGGGGGTAGTGCCGAACACAAATCCGTTCTGGCGATCATGGAACATGTCCAGAATCACCTGAAAACTGTCGGTGTCGTCCATTGAAGAGTCGCGCCGGCTGTCCGCCACCACCATTTGCTGGGGGTCAGCGTCATGACACACCACGCCAATGTAAAGGGCGGTATCAGTAAACCCGACGTACACTTCGGTGCGCTGACTGGCCAATTCACCTTCGAACGGGCGCACCTGCCGGAAACCGGTTGCCGGCGTCGCTGCCCGCCAGGCGGGCTCCCCCAATACGTCACCGTCCACCACCGGCGCTTGATCAAACGCGTGGGCGACCATGCGCGGAGCTGCATGACTGACCAACGGCACGAGCAACGCTACGCCCGTCAGCAATAAGCGGAATAAAATGCCAACCATATTCTTGTAGTAGACGATGAATACCCGCGCACCTTTGCGCCGCGCGGTCGCGCACTATGCCGTTATCTTGGCGCTAGCTCAAGTGCTCATCACCCTGCCGAGGAACCCGTCCATGTCGATATCGGCGTCTAGCAACGCACACACGGTATCGACAAATGGCGCCGCCAGGCCGGCGCCTTGAAACAGTGCTTGGAACATTCTCGCTGCACGTACGCCTTCGCTGACCATCACCATGTCGCCTTGTGCCTCGGCCAGGGTCTGACCACGGCCCAGACGCTCACCCATTTCGCGGTTGCGGCCGTGGGGGGAAGTGGCGGTAACGAATAGATCCCCGATGCCAGCAGCGCTGAGCGCAGTATCCTGGGCCGCGCCGAGCTCCGGCAACAACCGCACGGCCTCCCTGTAGCCCGCGGTAAACACCGCGGCTTTCAGATTGTCGCCGCCACGGCCATCTTCTTTCAGGCCGTCAACGACACCACACGCAAGGGCTATGACGTTTTTGAATGCGCCCCAGTATTCTGCGCCGAGGGGGTCGCTCGCCGCCGCCAGGGTCAGGGTGGGCGTGCTGAGCTCAGTTGCCATGCGCTGCGCCAGTGCCGCGTCAGCGCTGGCAACTAAAGCGGTGGTATACACGCCGCGCGCAAGTTCCGGGGCGATGGTCGGACCCATCATCACGCACAGGGGATTGTGCTTCCCCACGGCGTTTAGCTTTTCTTCAATAACAGCAGATATCAGCTGGTCCCCAGGTGCCAGGCCTTTGGCAAGATCCATAAGAATCTGAGCGTCGGCCAAGTGCGGCAACAAGTCATCAAAGACCTGCAGCACCACACCTGAGGGCAGCGCCAACACCACAATCTCGGCGCCATCGATGGTGGCGGCGATGTCCATGGAAACGGCCAGGCCCTGCAGAGGGACGTCCGGCAGATACTTTTCGTTGATCTGAGTGGCTTGCATGCTGTCGTAGACTTCCTGCTCTACGGTCCAGCCGCTCACGGTGTGCCCCGCGCCCAGCCAGTTACGCGCAAGCGCCGTGCCGAAATTGCCTAAACCCAACACCGCTATGTGACTCATGTTGTCTCCTGCATCTACGCGCCAGAATCTTCCAGTCTGATCAGCAGCCGCACAAGGTCGGCCAACGAACGCGACTGAGTCTTCTGCATCACGTTGCTGCGATGAATCTCCACGGTTCGCTCGCTGATGCCCAACTCGATGGCAATCACCTTGTTGGCCTGCCCTACCGCCACACGCCTGAACACCTCTTGCTCGCGCGGCGTGAGGCTTGAGACCCGTTCGGTGAGCGATTCCAGGTCCGCCGCCTGATCCCGATTCCCGGCATCCCGCGACAGGGCTTCCTGGATGCGGTCCAGCAGTTCCTGATCTCTAAAAGGCTTGCGCAAAAAGTCTACGGCACCGCGTCGCATGGCTTCTACCGCCATGGGGATGTCTCCGTGTCCGGTGATGAAGACGATGGGCACATCCACATTCATTTCACCCAGTTTGTCCTGCAATTCCAGCCCGCTCATGCCCGGCATGCGAATGTCGAGGACAAGACAGTTCACTTCTTGAGGGTCTACTCCGGCTAGAAAAGACTGCGCGTCGGGAAAGGCGACATAGGGAATATCCACAGTCTCCAGCAACATGCCAATGGCATCGCGCACGGCTTCGTCGTCGTCGACTATGTATACCTTCTCTGTATCACTCATTGCGGTCACTCATCCTCCACGCCGCCCGGGAGCCGGAAATAAAATGTGCATCCGTGTCCTTCATTGTTACAAAAATTCAGGTCACCACCATGATGACGGACGATCGACCGGCAGATGGACAACCCCATACCCATGCCCTCCGCCTTGGTGGTATGAAATGGGCTGAACAACATCGCCTCGTTATCTTCGCTGACGCCGGTGCCCAAGTCGACCACCGCGATTTCTACATTGCTGCCGAGATTGCGGGTGCGCAGGATCGTTTCTGCACCGTGCTGGCATTGCACCTCGAGCATGGCGTCGATGGCATTGCGTATCAGATTCAGCGCAACCTGCTGTATCTGAACCGGATCGCAGTACACCATGGGAAGGCCATCTTCCAATTCGAACTTGAGATCCACGCTGTGCAACCTGGCGTCAGCTGCCGCCAGGGGCACCAGATCCCGCATCAGCTCGTTCATGTCCACCAGCTCTTTCTGGCTGCCTTCGTGGCGCACGAAGCGCTGGATGCGTTCGATGACCGCACCGGCGCGCATCGATTGGGCATTGAGCTTACGCAACCCGTCTATCACCCGCTGCTCATCATAGTCGTCCTTTTCCAGGAGTTTGATACAGGCTTGGGAATAGGCGGCGATGGCCGTCAACGGCTGATTGATTTCGTGGGCAATGCTGGCGGTCATCTCGCCCATGGTGCTCAACCTGCCGACCCGTGCGAGGCGCTCGCGTTGCTCCAGCAGCGCCTCCTGATCCTTCTTCTGTTCACTGAGGTCACGCACGATGCCCGCGAAAAAGCTGCCGTTATCGGTTTTGATCTCATTCACCGCCAGATAGATCGGAAATTCCCTGCCGTCCTTGGTCAGGGCAGTAAGCTCCCGGCCAATGCCAATGATCTTTGCGTCACCTGTTTGAAGATAATTGTCCACAAAAAACTCGTGCTGCGAACGATAAGGCTCAGGCATGAGCATGGTGAGCGGTTGACCGATCAGTTCATCGGTACTGTACCCGAACAAACCAACAGTCGCGTGATTGACGAACTGTATCGCGCCCT
>Ga0315336_1002350_pt1 | contig 29357 bp, 31 predicted proteins | sample ASW5metaG_FD_204512 | JGI IMG/M metagenome (GOLD analysis project Ga0315336, IMG submission 204512) | Ammonia-oxidizing marine archaeal communities from Monterey Bay, California, United States - ASW #5 | ecosystem: Environmental > Aquatic > Marine > Intertidal zone | place: USA: California... | reverse complement strand
CTAGAAGGCCGGCAAACTGGTAGCCGGAAATGGTTACCACCGGTAGAAGAGCGTTCTTGAGAGTGTGACGCCCCAGCACCACGAACTCACGAAGTCCCTTGGCCCGGGCGGTCCTGACGTAGTCCTCCCGCAACACTTCTAGCATAGAGGAGCGGGTGATCCTAGCGGTCAAGCCCAAGTTGGAGAAGGATAGGACAAGGGCAGGAAACACGAGTTGTTGCAAGTTGAGCAGCGGGTCTTCCCACAGGTCGGCGTAGCCTAGAGGAGGCAACCAGCCTGCGAAGGCGGCCAGGCCGGATACTATTAGCACCCCTAACCAGAAGTTGGGCAACGCAACGCCTATCAGAGCGAATACTCGGCTGGCGTAGTCAGCGCGGGTGTCCTGTTTGACGGCGGAGACGATACCCAATGGCACACCCACTACGAAAGCCATAAGGATCGCCAAAACGGCCAGCTCAACCGTGACCATGAACCGGTCTCTCAACTCCGTAGTAACGGGGGCACGATACCACAGAGATGTCCCCAAATCGCCGCGGAGCACGTCCCATAGCCAGGACGAGTACTGAATATGGATGGGCCGGTCCAGACCCAACTCGTGCCGCAACTCTTCGATATCGGCCAAGCTGGCAGTGTCCTCGCCTTCTGCCCCAACGAGGATAAGCGTTGCCACGTCCCCAGGCACTACCCAGAACAGCCCGAACACGATCACAGTGGTCAGTATCATCGTGGGAAAGAACAGCAACACCCGTTTCGCGGCGTATGCCCTCAACATCCTCTCCTGGTACAGGCTATGGTAAATAATCGACAGGACCTGTCGTTCGCTCTGAGCGGTTCAAACCTTCAGGTTCTGAGCCGTTGAACCACTCACCACGAACGGGTTGGTAGCGCTGGTTTTACATGGATGTGCTGGTCCGGCTCAAGTTGAGGCGGATCCCAACTGACGGTGTTTACTACTTAACGTCAGGCCTCAACCGGGTCGCATCCTCCAGCTTCATGTCCGGGTCGAACCATATGTGGTCTTTCTTAAGTACAGTGTGATAATTGAAGTGGCGGTGGACGTTGGCGATCCTGTAGTCCAGGGACGCAGACCGAGTGTACCAGAAAACCGGTAGATGGTGGCCGGTTTCCCCTTCGTGAAGGGCTGCATCCATCTCTCTATACATTCCCCGGCGCTTCTCCGGGTCCAGTTCGGAAGTTTGCGCTGCCATCAACTTGACCACTGTGGGGTTGGTCCAGTCAAATGGGTTCCGGGTGATGTTGGTGTCGAAGAAAATGTCGAGCATGCCCTCCGACTCGCGAAGGCTGAGCCCGCCGCCGCCGGTTTGTATGGCGTGCTTGCCAGCCAGCTTATCAGCCGTGTCTTGACCTCCACCCGTGGCGATTACCATCTCGGCGTCGATGCCGATCTCCCTAAGTTGCTCCACTAACAGCTCGCTTGCAGTCCTGATAACCTTCGACTTGACAGTCATGAGACTGACCGACACGCCGGTGCCATAGCCCGCCTCTGCCACCAGCCTCTTAGCCTCTTCGATATCCCGGGGGTCCTTGCGGGTGCCCTCGGCGAAGATGTTGGCCGCCGGCTTGCCTGCAGCATCGACGTACCGGAATCCCGGCCTTTGGACCAACTGCTCATGGTCCCCGGCGTAACCGGGAAGAAAGAAGCTTCCCAACTCGGCAAAATTCGGAACCGCAACCTGCATCGCCGCCTTTCGATCGATACCCAGGAACACTGCCTTTCTCATTCTGGCATCATCGAAGGGAGGTTGGTTTACCCTTAGGTAAATGCTCATCTGGCCCGTTGCGGGTATGATGGCTGCCCTCATCTTGCCGCCGGTCGCTATCTCGACCTCAAGCATATCGTTGGGGTCATACCTGGCAGAATGGGCATGAGTACCCATGACCTGTCCGGTCGTCAAGGCGGCCAGGTACCTGGAGGGCTCAGCTATGTCGAACACCTTCATTCCATCGAAGAATGGTCGGCCTTCCCTGAAGTAGTCGGGGTTCCTTTCGTACGTGTAGCTTTCCGCACGTTTCCAGTTCGTGAATATCCAAGGGCCGGTACCGACCAGGTTATCCGGATGGACGCTTCGTTCCTCTTGGGAAAGCTTCTCGGCCGATTTCTTTTGCACAATCTTGTACCAATCTACTGCGAGGTTCGCCATAAAAGTTGCTGCGGGGAACTTTAGCGTCATTCGGACGGTCTTCTCGTCGATTATTTCCGACGAGCCTTGGTCATAGAACCGTCTCAGTGCCGAAACCCGACCCCGTCTTTCGTCGGAGGCCATATTGTCCAGACTCCAAACCACGTCCTCGGCGGTGAGTGTCGTGCCGTCTTGGAACCGGGCGTTAACCAAGTGCCAAGTGTAGACGGTGCCGTCTTCACTCACGTCCCAACTCCTTGCCAGATCCCCGGTTATCTCGCTGGGATTGACCGGATCGTACTCGACTAACTGGTTGTACAGGGGACTTATGGCGTCAATGCCGGCGCCCATAGAAGTGGCGTGGTGAGGGTCCCAGTCCCCCGGGTCTGCTGCATAGACAAAGTCTAGGGTGCCGTTGAAGTGTTTGCCTTTACCGGTGGCTACCCAGTCCGGCACGTCCGACACAGCCGGTGCCGCGACAGGGGCGAGGGTGGGTTCGACCCTTGCTTTCGCTTCTCTGACTACCTCTTTGACCACCTCTTTGACCACCACTTTCTCAACAATGACTTCCTTAGGTACCTCTTTGATTACCTCTTTCTCCACTGGTACCTCTTTGATTACCTCTTTAATTACCTCTTTCTCCACTATCACTGGTTCGGCGGACGAGCCGCAGGCCACCGCGAAGAGCATTACCAACACCAGCGGGAAAAGGATTAAGACTCTCGGGTTGCTGAGTTTAATGTGTGCCATGGCTTAGACTCCAATCTCTTAGAATGGGATAAATCCTCATCGGCATCCAGGTGTATCCGGCGTATTATTGAAGAAGGAAAAGCTGTCTGACGGCTTACGTAACAAACAACAATCTTTTGGCCTTGGGTGAGCTTTCAAGTAGGTAGATTTCGAAGCCTAGGCGAACACCCTATTACCGCTTCGGTGGACTATACCATAGTGATGAATGTTGTCAATCTAAGGGAACAATGTTAACTGTTGTATCTAAGCCTCATCCTTTCGGCGTCCTGACTACAACTGCGGCGCTGGGAATTCGCCATCACTATTCGCACTTAAGACCGACGGCTGGGCTTTGGTAAAGGCAGACCCATTCCGAGGCGATACACACTGGGTTCCAGGCACCTTCGAACTTGGAAAACCTACACCAGGGTACTATTTTGGGCCTGAGGGACAAGACGGTAAATTCCATGTCACAGGCCTAGGAATTCCCGAATCACCTGCAGTACGTATTCCAGCTGATCGTGGTGGACGTGACGCCCAGCGTTGGGGGTCGTCCGGACCTGGGCATTCCTAAACACCTGGAGCTTTTCATCTTTCTCTATGTCTGGTGCGTTGGACTCCTCGCCACCGATCAGCAATGCGGGACATGTGATCAGCTTCCAGACATTCAGGGTAGTTTCAGCACGAGAAGAGTACGGAGACATGGCGTTCACATAGCTGTCAAACTTCCAGGCGTACATGCCGTCCTCATCGCGGTTAGTGGCTATGGAGTGCAAGGTGACGGGCCTGCTCGCCGCTAAGGCGGTTGTTAACCTCGCGCATACGCTGGGCCGCCGCGTCCAGGGTTTTAAAGCGGCGGCGTTTTCGGTTGGGCATATCGCGCATTTGTTTGATCCACGCCTGCGTATGACTATGAGCAGAACTCTTCTGGGTTTGAAGCCGATGGAGTGGTGGGCCCAGACGCTGATCTAAAAAGGACAGGACTGATTGCTACTGTCAGATGGCTCCATCCACTTGTACTTGCGAAAGGTTCATGCCCCTATCTAGGAAAGTCTAAGCTCGACGAATCTCCAAATTCTGGAGAGTGTAAAATATATGGTAATTAAATTCAGAGGAAGTGTTTATATGTCTTATAAGGAAGACCTAGCATTGATGGCTCACTTGTCCCGTCGCGCGGGATTCGGGGCAAACAAAGAGGAACTAGAGCGGTGGGTGGCTCAAGGATATGAAGCCACAGTGGAAGAACTTGTTGATCCTCCAGAAGACAAAGCTGCCGGGAAATCTGCGTTATTGCTGCGCTACGAACCCGGCGTCTTATTACCTGGTGGGCAGCCGTTTGTCGGGGTGTGGACTTGGCTTTTCAATATGATTACTACCCAGCGACCTTTGGAAGAGAAGATGGCCCTATTCTGGCACCACGTTTTTGCTACGGGTAACTCCAAGGTTGATAACTGCGATCAGATGTTAGAACAAATAATTATGTTCCGTGGACACGGTATGGGCAATTATAGGGATTTGTTGGTCGAGGTAGCAAAAAATCCTGCGATGATTTATTGGCTTGACAACAATGAAAATCACAGGGATGCAGTCAACGAGAACTGGGGACGTGAGCTATTGGAACTCTTTTCTATGGGAGTTAGTAACTACACGGAAGTTGACGTGCGGGAAGTGTCCAGGGCATTTACCGGATGGACCATTCAACCAAAGCTCCCCCGACGCCCTTATGGTCGATTTCCCTGGCGGTTCGATTATCTGCCGGAGGACCATGACTTCGCCGAAAAAACATTCTTGGGGCACACTGGTCCGTTTAACGGTGAGGATATTATAGACATTATCGTACAGCAACCAGCCACGTCGAGGTTCGTCTGCCGCCATCTCTATAATTTCTTCGTCGCAGACGAAGTTCAAGTGCCCGCGTGGACCATCGAGCCGGCCCACGATGAAGAAGCTCTCGGGATTATGATAAATATCTTCGAAGAGTCGGGATACGATATTAAGGCCGTGCTCAAGACCATGTTCAACTCAGACTTTTTCAAAAATGCGAGGTACGCAAAGATTAAAAGCCCACTTGAGGTCGTAGCTGGCACCTTGAAGCTGGTGGGGGCGTACCAATTTCCCGAACCCACTATGCGTAGCTTAGGCCCGGAGACCAGTTACATGGGCCAGTCCGTATTAGATCCACCCAGCGTAGAAGGTTGGCAAACAGGAACAGAGTGGATTAATAGCGGATCGTTGCTGGCACGGGTGAACTTTGTGGCGGATAGAGTCGCTGACACCTCCTTCCCAGGTATACAAGACATCATCGTTCGCTTCAAAGAGGAGGGTGTCGTGACCCCAGAGCAATTGATTGACGCCTCATTGGAGGCGATGGGTTTCTTGGAAATCAGTAAGGAAACCCGTAATCAATTGTTGGAACACGTCTGGAGAGACGGTAGCTTGGATTGGAGCGAAGAGGCATCATCTGGGACGCGGGTGGGCGAAATGCTTGCTCTTATCGGTGCGACTACCGAGTACCAATTCGGCTAACTTTTAGTGCCATTAGAAAAGATTGAAATCCGGCTAAGTTCCTGCCTAAGTCATAACGGCCGTTTGCGGTCTTATCGATTAACTAGGTTGTCAGTAGATTGCACGGGCGTTGCGCTAGTATGGGGTTGCCCCAGCTGAGAGCGAAACTTAAATGAGGAGAACCGATCATGTCGCTAGTCACAGTTGGTTCCGGACGGTGTTGGCAATATAGCCATAACGTCGGCATGAGACAAACAACAGGTCAAGGATTTAGCCAGCCCATCGGGGTAGCTGTGGGAAAGGACGGGGCGGTTTTTGTCGCCAGTAGAGGTAACCCTCGAATAACCAAGGCAACACTTAATCATGAGTATCTCACAGAATTCGGACAACGAGAATTCACGTACCTCACTGCAGTTGCCCTGGATCAAGACGACAACGTTTATGCAAGCGATGAGTGGTTGCATCGAATCTTCATCTTCGACTCGGATGGTAATCTAATAGAATCTTGGGGTGAGGCAGGAGAAGAAGAAGGTCAACTTTACGGTCCTTCCGGTCTCGCCTTTGACTCCAACAATAATTTAGTTGTCGCCAACAGCCGCAACAGCCGCATCCAAAAGTTCACCAAGCAAGGGCAATATCTCAGCAGCTTCGGAAAGAAAGGTAATGGCGGAGCGGACTTGGATATGCCTTGGGGAATCGCGATAGATAATGGAGACGCCGTTTATGTAGCTGACTGGAATAACCACCGGGTCCAGAAATACAGTCCAGATGGGGCCCACTTGCTTTCTTTCGGGTCAGGCAAGCCCGCAGGAGTAGCCTTGGACGGCAGTACACTTTACAGCCACGCGACCGAGAGGGATATCGGTGTCAGTCCAGACTCTCTCAATCACCCAAGCGGAGTGGCAGTAGACGGTGATGGAGACGTATACGTGGTAGATTGGATGAACGAACGAGTGGTGATTTTTAATCCCGATGCCGATCCAGTAGCTTGCCTTAGAGGCGATGCCTATGATCTCTCCAAGTGGGCCCAGTCTACGGTTGATGCCAACCCTGATATGGCCATGGCACGGCGCAGGGTCAAAAATCCGGAGATACAGAACTACTTCCGTATGCCGGTCGGCTGTTTATTCGACCAAGGAACCAACCGCCTCATCGTGTGTGATACTCAAATGTGCCGGCTCCAAATTTACGTTAAGGATAAGAATTATCTAGAACCCCAGTTCAACTTATAGAATGCCACTACTAGCTTGGCAACCCGTCACCTAAAAAATCGGTCATCATCGACGACATCGGTATCCTAGTGGTTTCCCTTGGAGAGAGTGAGGAGTGATCGCGGCTAGGCACCTGCTGGTATGTGGTTTTGGTATATGGGTCCTGTGTGTCGCAGGTGGGATGCACGCACCGGGTGCGTTTGTCTAGATGGTCCGTTACCTGCTAAAGTCACCGCCATCCACAGCGACTAACTAGCGGTCCTCGTATAGTTGGACGCTCCCCAGTCTCCACCAAACTCTCCCCCACCAAGGGAGACGGCTTCCTCTCGAGTTGTACCGGCGAGTACCGCTCCAGAAGGGTGGGTGAGTCCCGCTCCACGTACGACAGCGCCACCCCAGGCACCTTGTCCCGGATCAACTGCATAGCCATGGTGAGGTCGCCGCTCTCCTCCGTCACAATGGTGGCGAAGGTGTGCCGCAGGTTGTGACCGGTGAAGCCGCATAGGTGGCCATCCATCGGATTAACTCCGGTCAAACTCAGTCCACGGGACCGACGGCAAGCACTTAATCCCAGGGTTGTTCAGCCGCTGCGTTCCGCCCCGAGATACGCCCAAAAGCCAGGTATTCCCCGATGTTACCGGTGCCCAGGTAGAAGTATCTGTGAATCGACCCTAGCTCACCGGCGCTGTAGAGCCTCGGTACCGGGGTGTCGTCGGGCCGGACAACCTCGCCTCTCGCGTTGCGTCTGGGGCCTCCTTGGGTGTTAAGCATCGAACGCGATAACTCCAAGGCGTAAAAGGGAGGTTCCACGATGGGCACGAGCATCTGGGTCCTGCCGAAATCGGTGTCTTCTTCCCTTTCGCAGTGCTCGTTCCATCGTCTGACGGTAGCTTCCAACGTGGGGGCATCCAACCCGATGGCCGGGGCCAATGCTGCGATGGTTTCAGATGACTTGATCCAACCTTTGCTTAGTTCCGCTCTGTTGTCGTCATTCCAATCGTATCTATCGACCATCGTGTTCCAGCCACTTCTGGGTTCCTTATCGTGTTGACCTCTTGCATGAACCTGTTGCGTCGTTCTTTCTCAGCCGGATCCGTTGTCAGATCTGGGTGAGCCAGTCTGGCTAGGTTCCCGTAAAGGGATCTTACTTCTTCGGAGGTGCGATTTCGCCGAGCACTGTCGCATTCATCGAAACTTTGAGATGCGCCTGGACTGCCAGAAAATGAATCGTATTCTTGCTGGGCCTGGCGAGCCTCTTCCCTTGCTGTATCCGCCTGATTCACGAATTTTTCGTTGTCGGGCTCTTGGGACAAGCGTGCTTCAGCTAATTTGGCTCTAAGGAGATTGAGTTCCAGAAGTTTTGGAGCGACTGCAGAGGTTACGGTGTCTAAGAACGCCTGGGTATCTGCGAGCAAAGTGGCCGCTTCAAGCTCGAGGTCCGCTAGCTCGTTCTCTAAAACAGCCAGCTCTTCCTTTTTTGCGTCTCAGTTCTGCTTCTTCTGGGTTCTCAGTCGCAACAAGTTCGGTCATATCTTTCCCTACACCGGCTTAGACCCTACTTCTATTCAGAAAGCGATGTATCTATGCCTAGACCAAAGGTGGTGGTTGCCCCCAATTTGCCCCTGTTTACTGCGTGTCGTTGGGTGTTTTTAAGTGTTCTCAGGTTCAGTTGCAATACTATACAACATTGTATGACACGCCTGAACACGTTAACCGAATAACTCTTAATCAGTAGGTTCCCGGTTCGACGCCGGGGCGGGTCACCAGATTTTAGGCACCCTCAATCAATGGGATTGGAAGCCAGTCAAAATTAACTATGAACAAGTAGATAAGCAGAGATAATCCAATTAATTTAGCCGGATTAGATTTGGTGTCCAAGTTGATAAAAAGGGAACCAAAGGATCGCCATAGGCTATGCGGCACAAACGGGTTTAAGAAAACCATAGTGTGAAAAATAAGACATAGGCATATCGGGACAATGCATAGCATAGAGACCTGCCACAACCGATTTTCCCCGACGAAAGCTGGTTCGGTGCTGCTGGGCAACGGGATGAAAATATGAAATAGCAATAAGAACGTAATAGTAAGCGCGAACCAACTGCCCCACATTGCCCAAAAATCTTCTCCATGGGCGTCTTCGTCTACATCTTTCCCGCCAGGGCTAATGAGAGAGGTTATATCTACTTCTAAGAGGCGCTGGGCTATTTTATTTAGCATGTTCCAATATGCGCCCGAATTAAAAAATTTCCGGCAATGCCGTCCTCCCTCGATCACCCATCCTTGATATTCCTGGGAAAAATTGTGGATTTCAAGGGCTCCAACTTCTCTAACAAGGCGAGCAATCTCTTGGTCGTTAGATAGAGCGTCTTTCAAACCCGTCCCATAATCATTACCCTTCCATTGCAAACCGTTTTTCGAAGATTGCAAATTTATCTGTCTAAATTTCGACAACCGTTTAATTCCAGAACTAATTTTAGATTGCAGTGGGTTTCTAAAGCTCGCGAACATGAACCCACATACGTCACAACTTTCGTTGTTGCGACCCTCTTTACCACACATACACATGGCTTTAACTTTCAACGGCTGTCTATCAAGCTCTCCTACCAGTCTCGGATCGGAGATTCCAATGCTGTAACGTTGGGACCAACGAAATGCTGGATCGCGGTGGGAGTTGGGAGTTCCCTCGACACGATACACACGCCCAGGCCAAGCTATATCTAACCGTTTTATATTTATCCATTCGATGGGGTGGGACGCTAAAAACAAGACTCCTGTAGATGTGTATCGCCTAGATTCAATCACCATTTCGTCGAATGGAGTAAATCTCCAAAATGTCGTTGCCTTAACGGAGATATTATCGAAATTATGGATGATTGCGACTAATTCGTTCGGGATGTTTTTAAATAGTTTCGGAATTTTATCGACCCGTCACTCAAGGTCTCGACCGTGGCTCCAATTTGGACTTCGAAACGCTGAAACGACGACATTGAACGTTGACTCCACTGATAAATTCACGGGACGATTGTACTCCTGAGTCGAATAATAGGCGACGTATCGGCCTGGGCGACGGTGAAGGCTGGACCGAGGCGGTTGGAGGGAGTGAACAATTGTTCACTGGGGGTAGTGGCGGTGCCAACTAGTAGGAGCCTTACAACCCGGCGTAATCCGCGGGGCCGTAAGAGTACCCAGCAGTTAGTCGACCAGAATAATCCTAGGACGGGTGTCCCTCATCCGGAGGGCCAGAATCCCGAAGGGGCCGAGGCGACGCTACTCGTTATCGATCTGGCAGGTAAACGGTGACGTAATCGTCCGGCGGGAGAAAGATGGGGCGAGGGCGACATTGCGGCCCACCGATAGGGTGCGCCGTACTGCCAGGTCTGGGATGCGTGACTTTCTGCCGTTTTCTATGTTGCGCCGAAAGTCACGATAAAATCTACTAAACTGCTCCCACATCATTGGTTTTAGTGTGCTATGTCAACTTCACTGACCCTAATTATTAAACCCCGAAATCCCCGCAATCAAGTACCAAGGTTCCAGGCTAAGTTCCAGATCTGGGAACTGATCACGGAACCGCAGCGATTGCTCAAATATCCACTTTTAAGTCAGGTATGAACAGTCCGGCGGCATAAATCTAGCTCATGGCAAGTGGCCCTGCGGGAAAATGCTTTTTGGCTCGTAGGGATGAAACCTATCGCTTACAGCCACCTTAGGAACTGATAGGCACACATATTTGACCACTGGGCGCGGTGAACGTACAGAGTATCGTTCCCTGGGTGAGCGTACGGATGCTCCAGACCCACCGGTATGTCAACATCTCGTCCACTGTAGGTTTTCCGGGAAAATTGACAATCGACCTCACCTGCTCGCCCGGTGCCACGATTCCACCGGACCAATATTGGTCAATATAACTCTGAGGTACCTGCGCAACTAGTTCTCCGGATGCGGTCTGTGTCTCGGCAGACAGGACGGTGACCTGCTCCTGGGATCTGTTGATCAACCCCCATTCAAGTTCGTGGACATGTGGACCTACCTGCTTAGATACAGACACCGATCCGTAGAAAGACTCCAGGATCTGCGGCAGAGTTTGCGTGGGCGGTGACGGCGTAAGGACGGAAGGGGCAACCGTAGGTGCTGGCGCGGGTGCACGGATAGGCTGGGGTACTAGCGTAGGAAGGGTGACTTTCTTGGTGCGGTCAGGGGACCAGGAATGATCCCAGTCGTTGCCAGGGTTGCCTGGCCATCCGGGGAGTTTATGCCACCAACGAACATTGTCAGTCAGTTTGATTTGGCCGGAGCCGGAGAAGTCAGAAACGTAGATATGCATGTCACCCGTGACCTCCCAGGTGGAGAAGTCCACCGTGGAGGTGAAAGTGATCTTGGTGCCGTCTGGTGACGTGGTCCACGGCCCTGAGGGCCTGAACGTATCACCCGAAGCGAACCACGTCCCAGGATTCAGGCTTTGGAGGTTGTTAACCACCTCCGATCTGGTCTGGTTAGATCCGTCAGCATCCATGACATAGTAACCATCGTAACCATCGTCGACTCGAAAAAAGATATTGGTGCCATCCAACGACCAGGAGGAAGCGCCCTCGGAGCTTTGACCGTCGGTCAACCTGGTCTGGTTGGAGCCGTCGGGATTCATGACGTAGACGTCTGTGCTTCCGTTCCGATTAGATGAAAAAGCGATCTTGGTGTCGTCCGGTGACCAGAGAGGGAACAGGTCCCAAGCCGTATTGTCAGTCAGCCTGGTCGTACCAGACCCATCTATGTTCATGACGTAGATCTCATATACCCGGTCCGTTTTTTTGGCAAAAGCGATCCTGGTGCCGTCAGACGACCAGGATGAGACGCCCTCCCGATCATTTGAAAGTCTGGTCAGGCCAGAACCGTCGGCATTGATGATGTATGCGCCGAAGTTCTCGCCCTGTCTTGATCGGAAGGAGATCTTGGTGCTGTCCGGCGACCAGGAACCGAACCACATGGATCCCGGGCCGCTGGAAATCTTTTTCGGCTCGGATCCTCCAACGGTTGCAATGTAGAGATCATTGTTCCCATACCGATAAGATGTGAAAGCGATCTTGCTACTGTCTGGCGACCATCCATCCATCGTGCTGCTCGACATGAGCATGGTACGGTTGGAGCCGTCGGCGTTGACCACGTAAAGATCATCATCCCCGCCCCGACCGGAGTTGTCCACGTTGGTTTGTTCGAAGGCGATTTTGGTGCTGTCCGGTGACCAGGAGACGAACCATTCCTCGCCAGGGAGGTTGGTCACGTTGGTTTGGTTGGAACCGTCAAAACCCATAATGTAGAGCTCTTCGTTCCCGTCCCGATCGGAGCGAAAGGCGATCTTAGTGCCGTCAGGAGACCACACAGGTCTCCCTTCACGAGCAGAGTTGTTGGTCAACCTGGTCTGGTTGGAGCCGTCGGGATTCATGGCGTAAATCTCTGTGTTTCCGTCCCGAGTTGAGACGAAGGCGATCGTATGAGGCCCAAAAAGCGCTTCCTTAGAACCAGACGGTCCGTCACTACAAGCGATTGAGAACAGCACGAAAGTCAGGCTGAGCGCTAGCGGGATAATCCAGAATAGCGTAAATGACCGCCCCCGTTGTGAGGAACAGACTTTGGCTATGGGAAGCCGTAGGCGAGTAGCCCCGACCTGGAACGCCAAGGCTACACCGAATCCACATCTTCTAGGGCGGCCAATTCCGCCTTAGATAATCCTAACTCCTCACAAAGGATCTCTTCGTTGTGCTCCCCGATGAGAGGGGCACGCCGGGATATCCGGCAGGGCGACCCGTTGAAGATGGCCGCTGAACCAGGGTGTCGAAATGTCTTGCCAAGTTCAGGGTACTCCACGTCTGTCCAAAACTCTCGATCCTCCAAGTGCGGGTCCTGCATGACCTCATCGGGTGAACGGATCGCCCCCGTGTTAGAGCTACGCTGCTGTAAGCCATGGTAGACTTCGTCCCGTGTGAGGTTGGCGACGAAGTTTACGAAAATTTCGCGAATATGTGACTGGTTTTCGGCGATCACCCCTGGGTCCTGGTATTTCTCATCAAGTAAGTCGCTCGCCAAGCCGTGCTCATCCATCCACGCCGCGAGCATCAACACCCGCTCCGGCGTGATCTGACCCACATTCACGAATGTACCATCCTTACACAAAACCTGTGCGTTTGGCCCAGTTGCACTGTTGCCGCCTCCTGTTCTGCGGGGAATTATATTTCCTGTGTAAATGTACTGGTTCACATGGCCCTCGGTCGTGAGCGCGCATGCATCATGCACGGAGGCATCTATGTACTGCCCGCGGCCGGTCACAGACCGGCTGACCAACGCTGCAGCAATGGCGATGTAGGCGTAGTGGCTTCCCATGTGCCAAGCTTGCCCTCCTCCGGGTGCGATGGGCGGTGCATCTGGCACGACCTCGTCGTCATATCCACACCGCGCCATCTGTCCGCCCGCCGCCAGGTGCAGCAAGTCGCTGGTCTGGAAGTCTTTCCACGGCCCCGTCTGCCCAAATGGTGTCAGTGAGCACATGATTAGCCCAGGATTGCTTTCCTTGAGGGCATCGTAGCCAAGGTCGAGAGAGGCCATATAACCGGGACTGAGTGTCTCTAGAATCACATCCGCCTTCTCAGCCATCTGCCTGAACAGCCGACGCCCGTCCTCGGTCTTCAGGTCCAGAGTAATCCCTCGCTTGGAGGTGTTGTAGTGCCAGAAGTAGAGGCTCCTTTCCGTGTTAGGTATGTCCTCGTAGAAGGGCCCCACTCTCCGGGCTGCCACGCCGCCGGGCGGCTCTATCTTGATTACGTCCGCTCCCATGTCAGCCATCTGCTTGCCACACCACTGCCCTTTTTCATCGGCGAGCTCCAGCACCCGGAGTCCTCCAAAGGCCCCTGATCCAGGTGTCCGTGCCGGTGTCGGACCGGGATTCGCTATCGGCTCATACCCGTGCCACTGCACGGGCGTCGAATCGTCCATCATCTCTTTGAGATAAGGATAATCATCCTTACTCAGGTCCTTGGGCCAGAAGGTACCGTCCTCAAAGCCGTTCACCAACTCCTCGTGGCTGATGCCTAACAGCCCCTCCAACACCTCTTTATTGTGTCCACCGATCAGAGGTCCAGAGCGGCTGTTGAACGCCGGCGTCTCCGACATCTTGAAGGGAGCGTTCTGAAGCGGCCATGTCCCTAACGCGGGATGCTCCACGCCCCGGTACATCTCTCGATGCCTAAGGTGTGGATCGTTGTCCACCCGGTCTTGGCTATTCTGAACAGGCATGGCGGAAACCCCCGCCACTTGACACCGCTCCATAATCTCGTACTTGCCCAGAGTGTTCGTCCAAGCCTCTATCCCCTGGTCCATCTCTTCTTGGTGCTCCAAGCGGCCTTCAAGTGTGGCAAACTTCTCAGCGTTGGCCCAACTGGGAGCACCCATCACTCCCACCAATCTCCGCCATTCATCGTCTGAGCGGCAGACTATGGCGCACCAATCGTTGTACTCTCCAGGGCTGGTCTTAAAGGCGTTGTGCGGCGCTATAGTCGGTCCCCGGTAGTTGTTCACCAGAGGAGTGCCAGGCCAGTGAGTGCGGTTGCCAGGCGGGTAACCCATTCGCATCGTGGAACGCCCATTGGCCTGGATGTCCAAAAAAGCGGCTCCGTTAAGGGGAACGCCGATGATCCACTGGGAACTGTCGACATGCTGCCCCTGACCGGTCATGTTGCGATAATAAATCGCGCTCAGGGCATACATGGCCCCGAATAGGCCGCCCGTGTCGTCTAAGTAGGACCATCCCCAGCCAGCGGGTGGCTTGCCCGGCAGGCCTGACGTGTAAGTCAGACCGGACAGGGCTTGTGCGATCGCTCCCATGGTTTGGTAGTCTCTGTCACGACCCGTGTGGCCGAAGCCGGACATGGAGAGGTAGATGATGTCGGGGCGGAGCTTCTTCATATCCTCATAGCCCAGACCCCACCGGTCCAGTACACCATAGGCAAAGTTCTCGATGACGATGTCGGACATGGCCACCAAACGCCGGGTAAGGTCAATGCCTCGGGCCGTGCGAGTGTTCAGGGTGACGCTCAGCTTATTGGCATTGGTATCGCTGAAATGGCCGTTGGTGTTCAGGTTGGCGGGCAAGCCTTCGGGTGTACCCGCGCCCGTCGCAATGTTGTTGCCGCGAGTATTCGGGCTCTGGGGCCACTCAACCTTGATAACCTCGGCTCCCAGCGCGCCCAGCCATCGTGTGCACCATGGACCCGCCCGGACCCAGGTGAAGTCCAACACTCGGATTCCCGTCAAAGCTCCCGGTGGAGTTATCAATCTTGCCTCGGCCTGCGCTATCGAATCAGTCATGTTGAGATGTTACGACGGAGGAGACTGATTGTCGACAACCTCCGGGCGGTACCGGAGAGAGTGCAAGAGACCTCCTTGATTCCGTAATCCTAGGCCATACGGTAGACTGCCATCCTCCATTCCATGCAGTCCCTCCAACGTAGCGCAGATTTACCGGACTCTCGTCCTAGCCATCAAAGATGGCGCTAAAACCATGCCTGATTTCGACTTTGCGGTTGATCGGCATAAGCTGTTAGTGGCCATGGAACAGTCTTCAACAGCAGGCGGTAGATCGGTAGCGCTTTAAAAGCAGATTCGGAAGTGATTTCGTGTCAGTTTGGGCCAGGATATAACATAGTAGAAAGCGGGAGAGAAGCCTGATTGTGGGACTCCTATTTGATTCCAGATGAGTTTTTCAAAGTGTGCCCAATTGATTTAATTCGCAATGCTTCTAAATGGTATCCTATACGGAAAGTGACTAAGGACTAGTTCGCATGTTACGAAATAATTGCAAATTATTAATGGCTCTAGAAACCCTCCGGCCCGCCAGAGACTTATGCGTTAATTCCGTATACCCGAACCGCGTTATCATGAAACATAGCAGCACGCTCGGTCACCGAGTAACCGCTAGAAAGGCGTTTGAAGGCGTTGTACAGCACGTTGTAGGAGAATGACACCTTATCGGGCGGGAAGTTACTCTCGAACATACACCTCTCAGGTCCGAACTGCCTAATGCAGAAATTCATCAAAGGAGCCAAGGAATCGGCCAGCTCTTCCGAGCCGATGGGCGTCTCCCTAGTATGCCAGTCAAAGCCGTAACGTGGCTGTCCAACGCCACCTAGCTTCATCACCACGTTGGGGCAGGACGCTAGATCGGTGATGCCACTTCTCCAGGCCGCCAAGACCTCATCGTCCTTGTTGGCGTAAGGACCGACTCGCATCAGTCCGCCGATATGATTGGAAATGACGGTCAGGTCGGGTAAAGCCCTGGCGAATGCCGCTACCTCAGGTAATTGGGGGAAGAACACCGTGTTCTCATAGACCAACCCCAAGCGCGCCAGCACCCGCGCTCCTGCCCGAAATTCGTCGCTGGCCAGTTGATTTTCCGGTGCCCGGTTTTCAACCTCCGGATGGGGGTCCCAACCACAGGAATGGCGGACGCCGCGAAACCGATTGGGGCTGGCCGCCCGTAGGGCTTCTAGCACAGGTTCAACACGGTCACCCAGGTTCAGATTTGCATGGCCGATGATAGCTGCTGCCGCACGGCCCGGACCGTACAAGCCATTGGCGCTGGCCGCGGCAAGTCCTTGGACGAACTCTACTTCGCCAACGGTCCGCAACTCCTCCGGTCCGTCGGGCCGATACATTGACCTGGCCTCAACGAACACTGTGGAGTGCACATTGTGGCCGCTATTTATATCGGCTGCTAACTCGTGGAGAAGGTACCGGTGGTAAGGGACCCGCTCGGTCCGGAAGTCCCAAAAGTGATGATGTGGGTCGCAGATGGGCATCTCCGGCTCCAGCGTAGCTTCCGGGGCTAGCGCCAACCAGTCATTGCCTCCGTACGGCATGATGAGGCCTCCCTTGCTGTTTTAAGCGATCTTATCATAAGGGTGGACTGAGTCTAACGAGCGGAGGCTTTAGTTCACCTTCATGGTAGGATAGGATCGATTCGCCGTATTGAGGGAGGGAACTAATGGCAGATAAGATACGATTGGGCATCATCGGAGCTAACGTTCACCGGGGATGGGCTCCCCGAGCTCATTTGCCAGCGGTGTTGGCCAGCCCGGAGTTCGAGTTGACCGCGGTTTGCACCACCCGGCAGGAGAGCGCCGAGGAGTCCCGGCAAATGTTCGGAGCAAGACTGGCTTTCGACGACTACCGTAAAATGCTCGCGCATCCCGACATCGACGCCGTTTCCGTGAGCCTAAGGGTGCCGGCCCATTATGAGCCGACTATGGCGGCTATCAATGCAGGCAAGCACGTCTACACCGAGTGGCCCTTGGGGCGAACTACCTCCGAGGCTCAGGAAATGGCCGACCTAGCCCAGGCTAAAGGAGTTCGGAACATGGTAGGACTGCAGTCCCGAGCTAATCCAGCCATCTTGTACGCCAAGGACTTGGTCGAGTCCGGGTATGTGGGCGACGTGATGTCCTGCCATGTTAGCCGGATCAACGGAGGTGTACTACAGCGGACCTCTGACCGGACTTGGCAACGAGACATTGATCTAGGGGCTAACACCCTTACGATTTCCTGCGGCCACACCATTGACGCTCTGCGCTTTGTCATCGGCGATTTCAGTCACGTTTCTTCAGTGGTGAGCACCCAGGCAAAGGAATGGTATGAGGTTGACACCAAACAGACGGTAGACGTCACTTCGCCGGATAATATCTTGGTCAGCGGCAAGTTGGCCAACGGAGGCGTTGCTTCGGTGCACATCGCTAGCAACCCTTGGGTGGGTAGCGGCTACCGAATGGAGATCTACGGACGCGAAGGGACCCTCATCGCCTCTTCCGACGGCTCGGCAAACACTAACGCTGTTCGTCTTCAAGGTGTCAGGGAAGGGAACACTCTGGAGGACCTGGAGATTCCAGAGAAGTATGTCTACGTACTAGAGGGTATGCCCCAAGGGGAGCCTTACAACGTGGGGCAGATGTATTATCAGTTTGGTCAGGCCATCTTATCAGGAATCAGTTGCCAACCCGATTTCAATGAAGCTGTCAAGTTGCACCACTTCATCGATGACATCCTGGCGGCGGCGAGCCAAGCACAGGAAGTGGTGGTAGGTACTGTATAAATCGGATCATAAGGTCGTGACGGCCTAACACTGAGCCCTATTACTTACCCATGTTCAGCCGCGTTGGGCTGGGACCGTCGTGGAGGAAGTAAGACTTGCCCTCTGCGTTATTGCCGGTGACGATGCGGCGCGTCATGGTGGCAACCTCCGATCGTTCAGCTAACTCTGGCGGCCAGTGCGATTTCTATCGGATACCGACTTCTGAAGGACTCTGGGGTGGGGATAGGATTGGCACGGGTCGCCAGAAGGGTCTACGAACCCTAAGTCTCCGTCCATAAGCGCCCCCCCTCCCCGGCACCGCACCCTATAAATCAGATACTCTTCCCAGCACGAAATTTAGCTGATATCAGCCGGGCACCGGTATACCGGCTATCTTGAGCGGGATGCGGTACAAGGCTTCAAAGGTTGTGATAAAAAGAGTCTTCCAATCTTCACCGCCCCAGCCTACGTTTGTCGTCTGCACTCCGGTTAGAATTGTACCCAGATGTTTGCCCGATTGGTCTATCACCCAAACCCCTCCGGGCCCTGTACAGTACACGTTCCCTTCCACGTCCACCTTCATACCATCCGGTCCGTCCGGAGTGATTGGCCTGGGCTCCTTCAGCTTGCAGAAGACCCTATCGCTGGCCAAGCTAAGGGTCCCGTTAGGTTGCACGTCGAATGCTCTAATGTGCCCCTTGCGGTAGTCATCTATGTAAAGGATGGATTCATCCGGAGAGAACGCCAAGCCGTTGGGAAAGGCCAGGTCACGAACCAGGAGAGTGACAGTACCCAAGTCTGGTGAAACCCGGTACACTCCCGAAAAATCCAGGGTTAGGTCCGGGTCTGGCGCTCCGGGATCAGTGAAATATATGCTGCCATCGGACTTGGCCACCACATCGTTAGGGCGGTTCAACCGTTGGCCTTGGTAGCTGTTAGCCACAACGGTGATACTGCCGTCAGGCTCCACTCGTGTAACACGGTTGGCTCCGCCTTCGCACAAAAGTAGTCTGCCCTGGGGGTCCCGGGTTAGACCGTTGGCATTATTGCTGGACTCCTGCAGCACGGTAACTCCATCACGAGGCGACCACTTCCTCCTACGATTGCCGCGAACCTCATTAAATAGTAGATACCCCTCCTCTTTCCACCACAGAGGCCCTTCGGCAATGAGGTATCCATTGCCCAATTCCTCCACATCCTGATCTCGCGATACGATACGGTCGAACTCTGGAGAGACCGTCTCTATAGACATGAAATCCTCCTTCTTCAATGATTTTAGTTGATTAAGGGCACCGCTAACCGTGAAATTGGATGGACCATATCAGCCACTGATATCATCGTCCGGATCCTAACTCCAGAGTTGCTCGGCGAATCATGTCTAATTTAGGTTGGCTCGCCCTCGGCCAATTGAAAATGAATCCCGTGGGAGCTCCTGGTCTCGATGTTGGCGGTCTTGTACCCGAACGGGCTTACAGCAGGGGCGTCGCCGCGCATTTCGATGCCGCCGTCTTGGAGGCTTTTGAAGGCCGCGTCGATGCCGTCCACGCCCCAGGCGACGTGCATGACACCGGGGCCGGTGGCCTTCAGTTGCCGGGCCATCGTGGTGTCATCCCGCAGGGGCTCAAAGAAGTCTACCAACGTCTCTCCGATGCGAAATAGGATCGACTTGAATCCTTGCTCGGTGAACTCGTCGGTGGATATTGGTTTGATACCGAAGCTTTTCTCCATGTAGGCGGCCATGTCGGAGATACTCTCCACCACATAGGTCACATGGTGCACTTTATTCAGCATGACTCACTCCATTCGTTCAGGATTGGCCGAAGCCTAGCCTGTTTGACGGGAAGTAGCAACCTCCAGATTGAGGCCGGCCTCCCACCAGATACTCCTTTTAGCGCCCACATCTCCCTAGTGGTGCACGATGATTCAAAGGAAGCGATGAGGATCTCCGGAGGTATCGTCCCATTGTTCGCACGATTCTCCGCGATGTATGGAACCGTTGTCGGACCAGCCTCGGATGGACAGAGAAAAGCTCTGAAGGACATACACAGGGAATACGACATTCAGCAGCACGGCCCGCGGTGCCGGCACACAAGAGTCGGCTGTCACCGGTGAGTTTGCGAGGAATTTCGGGATCGTTGGGCCCCATCCCATTGTGCAGACCGTCTGTCAAAACTGATTGACCTGGGCGTGGATTGATTCGTCTTCCGCGGAACTCCCCTCGATCCCGATAACCCGGATTCAGAAGCCGCCGAACGCTTTGTCCAGGTGGTCGTGCCTCTACTTCGAGCCTGACGCCGCTCATTGGGAGACCATAGCGGGAAGGGGATATGCCAAGCCTCTCTTGGGAATTGATAGTCCTTCTGGCCCTAATATGCGTAAAGGAGACACCTTATGAGTCTGAAATTCGTTGACCCTTCCATGATTCTGCGTTCGAGTCCGACATCCACAAATAGACATAACAAATCATCAATTGAACCGGGAGATACTGAAGGGCTCCAGAGGGCTAGGGTCACCAGTAAGAATATACCGGGCCACTAGCTCAGCACTTCCTGGGCTTAACATGATTCCGGCATGATCGTGTCCGCAGGCTATGCTGACTCCTTCCCAGCCGGGCAGGGGTCCCATGATTGGAATCTCGTCCGGCGACCCAGGTCTGACCCCGGCTCGGGCACTGAGAAAGGAAGCGTTCTTTAAAGCCGGGAATAGGGTGGTCGCTGTGTCCACCAGCTGCCGGATAGCGCCAGCGGTGATACGAATGTCGAAGACACCCTCTTCGCGGGTCGACGCCACCAATACGCTGCCATCGGTCTGGGGCACTACGTATCCGTCGAAGTTCCGAACCGGACACCCCGGTAGAAATCCAGGTTTACGAAGCAGGATGCGCTGTCCCTTAACCGGACTGATCGGGAGGTCTAGCGGCAACCAACGTTCTGGGACGCCCACCCACGGGCCCGCTGCCAACACAGTATGGCCGCACTGATATGAGCTGGTTAAAGCTCGCACTCCAACCACTCTATGCCCCGAGGTTTCTAGGCCGATAACCTCAGTCTCCTCCAAAAACACGGCCCCCAGGCTGGTAGCGGCGTGCACCAAAGCATCCACGAATCTTTGCCCACTGATGCATCCTTCCCCGGGTGAAAAAACGCCCCCCAGGACTCCATCACTCACCTCCGGCTCCATCTCCCGAATCTCCGGGGCCTCAAGCCACCTGACGCCCAATCCTAGCTCACCTTGCCAGGTGAGATTTTGTTTTAGCTCGTCAACCTGCGTCGGAGTAAAGGCCACCTTCAGGACACCGTTTTGCTGGAACGCGGGATCGACTCCGGCCTCGGCCAGTTCGCCGGCCAGTCCGGGGAACAATTCCAGACTCCGCATGCCCAGACTGAACAACTCCTTGTGGGCCGGGTCAATGTGCCAAATAGGTCCGATCACTCCAGCGGTGGCCCCGGACGCGCCCGAGCCGAATCGGCTGCGTTCCAGCACAGTGACCCCGAGTCCTTGTTTCGCCAACTGATAAGCGACGGAGCAACCGATCACTCCGCCACCTATGACAATCACATCCGTCATGACTGACATCACAAATTCGTCTCCAGGCAAGCCGCAGTATAACCCACGTGGAGGCCAGCCATCCCCAGTTAAAGAATTTTAGGTAGTTGGTGGCACCGTTTAGGGGGAAGAAGGCGGTGGGACATCATCCTGGGCCGGACTGCCAGATCCAAGGGTCGGTGCGGTCTGAGTCTCTTCCTCCTTCGGTGCCTGGCCTTTCCACAGGCCGGCCAGTCCGAGCAATGTCTGCTGGACTTCTCCGGACACTACAGCGTTATTCACAACGTGGGGCCAAGCCCCCTTCGTCAGTTCCTGAGCCAGCTTCAAGTACATATCAAGGCCTTCTCCAACGATATCCATCTCCGTGCGCCCGTTGCGTTTCATCTGCTGGAGGCGGGTCTCGGCCCACTCTCGCCGTAGTATCGGGTCGTCACCGATGGTCTCCATGACCATGTCATCCAGTGTCTTTCTCGGTATCTTGACCTCCATGAGCGAGCCCACGACCTGACGCAACTTCTCCGGGTCCGACTTGATGAATTGGGCACAGGCCTCGATGATCTTTGGTTCCAGCTTTGCCGCAATGGACTCACTCATATCCCCGCCCCGGTCAGGCGTACCGGCGTCGTCCCGTTTCCCGCGTCTGCCTCTCCCGCCACCGCCACCCGTACGACCAGCAGATTCTTCATCGTCGGGCTCCGGGCTTCGTTCAGGGAGAGACCGGGTGCCGCGGCAGGTGAACACCGAATGGACCGTGTGCGTCGAACGGCCTGTCTTTTTGGCTATAGCGTGGGTCCCGAGACCTTGTTCGTATAGGTCGAACATGTGCCGACGTTCCCCGTCCGTGGTCCTGGCGGGCGGCTTCTCTCGTTCCGGAAACGTTCCCTTCGGCGTTCACTTTGCCCACCGAAGGGCCAGAGACACCACGGCACTCTCATACCCGTCATTCCTATAAATTGGGGTGGAGCGCTGCGAACCACAACGCTCCACTTGGCCGGGTATTATTCTTCTTCTTCATCACTTTCCTCATCCTCCGGCACCTCCACTTCTCCTGGGCAGTGGGGGCAGTTGAGGTACCCGGCATCCACCTGTTCGTCGGCCACCATGAACTCCTTGCGCCAAGAATCGCAGCGAAATCTCAATATCAGGTCCATCTCTTCACCTTTCATATTTTGGATATCCGGGGCACCGGACAGGTCTCATTTCCGTCGGCGTTCCCCACAGTTCGTGGGCTCGTACGGCCCGACGCCCGCGACCAAAGCAACGGACCACTCTGCATCGGTATGCCCTGGCATCGCCCATCCGAGGCGAGGTACGGTACCATAGGTTTTCACTCCTCAACCTGTTTCTCCCCTTGCTCAACGGGCACGGTGTCCCCACTTTCGGCTCGGGCAGCAGCCCGCAGGACCAAACGGAAGGCCTCGGTGGTGCGGGAGATGTATCGGCTGGTGCTTGAGGAACGGCTTAGCACTAGAGGTCTGGCCCGCCACCTGGAAGCCCGTGGGATCCCCACCCCCAGGGGCGCCAATCAGTGGTCTCCCACCACTATCGATCGGATCTTGCGCAACCCCGTTTACAGGGGCACCTTCTTCTACCAGAGGGCCGAGTCCGCCTTGCCATCAAAAAGGCTGAGTACCGACCTGTATAAGCAGAGCCGTAAGACGGGGTCCAAGCCCAGACCGCAGGGTGACTGGATAGAGATTCCAGTTCCGATCATAGTTGATGAGCCAGTCTGGAACACTGTTCAGGGCCAGCTTAGCCAGAACAGCTTGCACTCGCCCCGCAACAACAAGCGCCACGGGTACCTGTTGCGCGGCCTGGTCCGGTGTCCCCGTTGTGGTGGGGCCTATACCGGTTACTCCCAAAAGGGAAACCGGGGATACCGTTGCCAACGGAGGGACCCCACAGTCTCGTCCACCGGACAGCGGTGTAAGCCTGGCGCAGTGTCAGCTCAACGCCTGGAAGACGCGGTGTGGGACGCCATATCGGAGAGTCTGCAGGAGCCTCAGTTGCTGGCTGAAGAGTACCGGCGAAGGTTGGCCGAGAACGCCGGTGGCCAACTCTTTGCCGAGGAGCGAAAGAAGCACGGTATAGCGCTGAAACGGGTCGCAGCTCAAGAAGACTGGGTGACCGAAGCATACGTCAGTGGGACCATGGACCTGGACCGGTACAAAGAGGAGATGGATAAGCTGAAGTCTCACCGTCAAGAGCTTGATAGGTCCCAGCGGGAGATCGACCAGCGCCAAGGGTAGAAGCAGGACACTCAAAAGGCACTGGCGCACCTGGAGAGGTTCTGTCACCAGGTGTCCAAGGGTCTAACCTCCTTGACCTTCAACGAGCGCCAGCAACTCCTGCGCCTTGTCATCGAACGAATCACCGTGGAGAATGGGGTCGCCAGTGTAGATACGGTGATCCCACCTGACCAGGATAATTTGCGTAACCGTTACCCTGAGCTTGTCGAAGGGTCTGTGACTACGTAGTTCGCATTCCCCTGCAGTATAGCTTGACCTAACCGCCCCGCTTTACCTCAACCTTGGCCATCCCTTCCAAGTGGTGCAGGATAGCCGAGTGGTCGGCGTTCCCTTCTCCGTCGTTGATCAGTGCTCCCAGCATCTGTTGTATCAGCGCCGTTACCGGCAAGGGTACGTTTAGTTCTTGCCCGGTCTGCAATACGTTGCGCAGGTCCTTCTGGTGCAGGCGTATGCGGAATCCGGCTTGGAAGTTGCGGTCCAGCATCATCGGCCCCTTGGCTTCCATGACTGTGCTGCCAGCCAGTCCGCCCCGGATGGCGTTGAACACCTTCTCCGGGTCTACACCTGCTTTTTGAGCCAGAACGAGTGCCTCGCTCAACGCCTCTATGTTAGCGGCCACGATGATTTGGTTGGCCAGTTTGGTGATGCCACCGGCCCCGATATCGCCGGTCAGGACCACGTTGCCGCCCACCGTCTTCATCAGGTCGAAGCACTTGTCGAAAATCTCTTGCTTACCGCCCACCATAATAGCCAGGGTGGCGTTGACCGCACCTGGTTCGCCTCCGCTGACGGGAGCGTCCAGCATCTCCACGCCCTTCTTGGCGCATTCGGCGGCAATCTTCTGGGAAACCAGGGGCGCGATGGAACTCATGTCAATCACTATTGAGCCGGAACGAGCGCCTTCCAGCACTCCGTTAGGACCCAGGATAGCCATCTCGGACTCGGCGGAGTCTGGGACCATCGTGATTATCTTTTCGCAGTTCTCGGCTACCTCTTTGTTGGAAGAGGCTCGCTGGGCTCCGTCGGTGACCAACTCCTCCATGGGTTCGCCCACGATGTCGTATACGGTTACTTCATAGCCTGCTTTCAGCAGGTTCTTGGCCATGGGTTTGCCCATGATGCCAAGTCCGATGAATCCGATTCGCTCCGCCATATTATCGTCTCCTTAGGCTAACCTGAGGCTAATGTCTCAACGGAAACCAACTCTATCACACAACACCTGCTAGAACCACCGGATTAAATCATAACTTCTGTAGAAGCTCTCGGCTCAACAGCATCACGGCCCCGGAGATGACCACTGCCGCTACGGCATAGCGGAAGATTCGCTGGTTGATCCGCCGGGCTATCAGACTGGCCACGCCCAATCCAGCCACCAGCCCCGGAAGGAGGATTCCGATGTTGAGCAGCGTTTCCCGGTGCACCAGACCCGCCCAGGCGTAAAAAGCAAAGGCGGCCAGGTATGAGACTAAGAAGTAAAAGGCCAGCGTGGTTCGAACTTTCTGGGCGGGCCACTGTTGCGCCACGGCGTAGATAGCTACCAACGGCCCGCCGATACTTATGGTTGTTATCGATAGGGAAGTCAGGAATCCGACAACTCCGCCGGTCGCCCGAGTCTTGACCATGGGTAACTGGATGTTGAACAGGGTAATGATTCCCAATACGAAGATAACCAAACCGATAGCGACGCGAAGGACACTGGGATCGGCGTTGGCCAAAAACAGAACCCCGATTGGCACGGCGGCGATACCGCCCACGCATGTTAGCCAGACTACCCTGATCTCCAGATGTCGATAGGTGCGCACCACCACCGAGGCTACCAATACAGTGATGACCCCGTTAACTACAATCACGCCAGATTCCGGCTCCAAAAATAGCAGCAAGACCGGAGCCAACACCAGCCCATACCCAAAACCCACGGTGCCCATCACCGTCGCTCCAACGAACGCCGCAAACAGGGCGATGATCAATTCAAGTCCAGATAGCAAAACTTCTCCTGAGTTTGTTTGCAGGAATGAATTCCTTCCCCGTCGATGGGGCTGCATCTGTCTACAACCCGCTGCTAGCTACAAGAACGCGATCAAAGGATACAACTACGCGTCAAAAAGGCCCAGCCTAGCCGCCGCCTCCAACACTAAATCCACTTGTATCACTGGGGGGCCGCTGCGGCTGATGTCTATTTCAACTTTGTTGTCAGGCGTTACCGAGATGCTTCTTTCCCCATCCAGGGCGATGGTGCAAAAGCGGGGCTCCACCGGCACCCGCTCGCCTTCTGGTAACAAACGCCAATTGGCTATGGGAACTGGTGTGACTATACCAGGAGCTATGGGCGACAGGACTTGCTTTGCGGCTTCGGGATTCCGGTCCGAACCGCCTATCCGGTAATACAGGCCACCACTGTCCTCTAGTGACAATGGCTGTAGCCTCCCGCCGATGGAAGAGAGACCTATAGAAGACGGCTCGGCTCTGGTCAGGAATACCTCGTAGATGGTGTTCATGTCCCAGATGGCCCTGGTAGCGACGAATCGCTCTCTGGACAGGGCCACGTCCACCAACGCCATATCCTCGTACTGACCGTCTATGTAGATCTCCAGCGTTTTGCTGATGACTGAAACCTGGTCCAGTTCCAGTCCGTCTTGCACCACCAATCCCGCCGCCAGGCCGGCCAATGTGCCTTCGACCATGGTGGGGAAGACGTTGTTGGTCCCGGTGGAGACTGCCACGATGGGGATCGACGAGCTACCCTTGGCCACCGCCCGGTTCGTACCGTCTCCGCCCAGGGTAATAACGCAGCCCACGCCCATCGCTTCCATAATCTGGGTGGCCCTGATGGTGTCCCCTTCCGAATATAACGCTGGCATATCCAGCGATTCTAATTCCAGAGTGAGTGCGGCATCGTCCCTAGCGCGGGCTACCAGATGAGAACTGTCCGGCATTGCCACGACCCGGTCGATTCCCACGGCCTGCAATCCTAACAGGGCCCTTTTTAGGATGTTCACCTTTTCCCAGTCGGGCACAACCCGTCCCTGGGCCACCAACCGGCGGATGTCCTTGCTGGCCGCCGGGTTCGCAATCATTCCCACTAGTGGCAAGGTTCCCTCCTCCTATTCCGAATTCCGGACCGTTGCTCCACCGGTCCAAGCAAAATGCACTGGCCTGGATACTCGGGCACGGCTGCTATAATATGCGCGATTGTAGATTGGGAGCTATTCAGCGTCAATCGTCGGAGACCGCCGGCCAGGCCCAACGATGGCGCTACCCGAATGCTCCGGCATCTCATCATAATACTCAGCAATCACCTCATTCTGGCAACGTCCGGACCGACATGAGGTTCCCCGGTTATTGACCAGACATCCCCGAAAGAGGAGCAACGAATATGGATGCAGACCTCGCCTTCACGTCAGCAATCGATATGCGCAGGTTCATTGGGTCGAAAGAGGTGGCTATTCCAGAGTTGGTGGAGTTCTTTTACCAGAGGATTCAAGCCCTCAATCCCCGTCTGAACGCCTACCTAGCCCTTTGTCCGGACCAAGCGATGGACCAGGCGCGTTCCGCCCAAGAAGCTGTTCAGCGGGGGGACTCCTTGGGGCCTCTCCACGGCATACCGGTATCCATCAAAGATTTGGAGATGACCAAGGGCATTCCCACTACTTCCGGGTCGGCTGTGTTCAAAGACCGCACGCCGGAAGTTGACTCGGTGGTGGTTGAACGGATCCGCCGGGCTGGAGCAATCATTCTCGGTAAGACGAACACCCCTGAGTTCGGTTTATCCGGCACCACCGAAAACAAAGTTGGCGGTCCCGGCCGAAATCCCTGGAACCCGGAAAGGACTTCCGGCGGATCCAGCGGTGGCGCGGCGTCGGCCCTGGCCTCGGGCCTGTGCACCCTGGCCAGCGGAAGCGATGGAGGGGGCTCCATACGGATACCCGCCAGTTTCTGCGGTGTCTTCGGCATCAAGCCGTCCCAGGGCCGCGTGCCTCGGTTCGGTGGGTATGGCCGCCCCGCCGCCAATCAGTTCTCCCAGTCGGGCCCCATGTCCCGCACCGTGGCCGATACGGCCATGTTCCTTCAGGTGCTGGCTGGAGCCGATCCCCGTGACCCAGCATCGCTGCGCCAAGAGCCGCCAGACTTCTCGGCTGGTCTGAATGATGGTGTGAATGGACTCCGAATCGCCTGGAGCGCCGACCTGGGATACGCCGGGGTCGACCCTGAAGTTGCTCGGATCGCCGGTGAGGCCGCCAAGGTCTTTCAGGGTCTCGGCGCGGTTATTGAGGAGCCCCAACTGGTCATTGAAGACCCCTTCCAGTCCTTCTGGGACGCCTTCGCCACTGCTGCCTATACATCCTACGGACACTTGCTTCCGGAGCACCAAGACGATTTCTCCGATTACGGGCTGCGTTCCTTGGAGCACGGCGCCTCAATCTCCGGGGCCGACCTCTCCCGCGCCCTGCTGCGGGCAGACGTTCTCCGCCGCCAGATGGAGCTCTTCTTCGACGATTACGACCTGCTCGTGACTCCCACGATGGCCATACCGGCTTTCCCCATAGAGGACCGGCCCTCGGTCATCGGAGGCAAGGAGGTTGATCCCTTCTGGGGTTTCCTGCCCTTCACCTTCCCGATAAACATGACAGGGCAAACCGCCTCAAGCGTTCCCTGCGGTTTCTCGTCCGACGGCATGCCCATCGGCCTCCACATCATCGGACGCCACGGTGCCGAGGCCCGTGTCTTACAGGCATCAGCAGCATTTGAAGAGGCTAGGCCTTGGAGCGACAAGAGACCCATGGTGTCGTGACCGGGCGTAACCGAGTAAGAATGGACGGCTTGAGTCTGAGCCAATCATGTCCTACGGATGGCACGGAGATGACCGCAAGGGTTGACGGGTTCTCCGAATATGTCGGTGAAGGTGTTATCTCGCTCGGTTCATACAATCTCAAAGTTTTCCAGTTTAGGACGACTTCTTTCCCCGGACGTACTATTACGTTCATGATTGACAGGTGGGTGGCTGCCGAGACTGGGATATGGCAGTCTTTCGGCGCTGATGTGGTGAACCTAACTGTCGACGGATATCGATAACAGCTGATTGTTTGTCTAGGAATGAACCGCTACCATAGGCCGGAGGGATTGAAAAGATTGCCGGACCAGTCATCGCTGCGGTCGGCGGGAGGATCAGTGAGCACGGAACGAGACTTTATCGGATACGGCCAATCGCCACCTCAGGTGCGCTGGCCCAATGATGCCAAGATTGCCATCTCCGTTGTTATCAACTACGAAGAAGGCTCGGAATACTCTCTGCTGGATGGGAGTCCTCACCACGAAACCAACAACGAGGTGGCCTCCCCGATTCCCACCGACCAGCGGGACCTATATAACGAGTCGTTTTTTGAATACGGCAGCCGGGTCGGCGTATGGCGGATTCTGGATTTGTTGGACCGCTACCAGGTCAAGTCAACTTTCTTCAGCTGTGCCCTGGCCATGGAACGGAACCCAGAGGTGGCCAAAGAGGTGATTGCCCGTGGCCATGAAGTGTGCGGTCACGGATACCGGTGGGAAGAATACCACCTGATGGACAAGGAAGCAGAGCGCCGGGCCATCCAGATGACCATCGAATCTCTAACGAAGACCACCGGGGAAAGGCCCTTGGGCTGGTTCACCCGCTATGGCCCCAGCATAAATACCCGGGACCTGGTGGTGCAGGAAGGGGGATTTCTCTATGACAGCGGCAGCATGAACGACGACATACCTTATTACGTCACCGTTCAAGAGAAACCCTGGTTGGTAGTCCCCTACAGTTTTGAGACCAACGACGCCCGCTTCTGGCGCGGTGGCCTAGTGAGTATCGAAGGCTTCTACGAATATCTGAAAGAGACCTTCG